>Ga0114984_1000079_pt1 | contig 36277 bp, 31 predicted proteins | sample Shrwel1BS1Day1_FD_96987 | JGI IMG/M metagenome (GOLD analysis project Ga0114984, IMG submission 96987) | Subsurface microbial communities from deep shales in Ohio, USA - Utica-3 well 1 S-1-Day1 | ecosystem: Environmental > Aquatic > Deep subsurface > Shale gas/oil reservoir > Produced water/Flow...
GTCGCGATGGGGCTTGGAAGCAGCGCTTGGAATGGTGGCGTATTTTCTGTGGATGCTTTTTGCAAGTCGTAATGAACGGTTTTGGGGGCGTTGGTTTCTGGTATTGACGCTAGCCGGCACCTTAGCCGGACTATTGTCATTGTCAGGGGCTCTTCAAGCCGGTCGGCTTGGGGGACTTGGGGTAATGATGCACCCTATACAGGGAGCCTCAATTGCCGTGGTTTTCCTTGCAACAGGTCTATTCCTGACCTTCCGTGAGAAAAATTTTGCAAGACCATTAGATGTCTTGCTCGTAGTCCTGTCACTACTATCTGTTTGTGCCTTTGTGATATTTACCAAGAGCCGAGCGCCTCTGGTCTCCCTGGCGGTTTACCTTTTAGTTTTTGCTGTCATCCTTTGCATTCAATATCGTAGGCCATTCCTGGTTTTGGCTTATGTTTTGGCTATGGCCGCTGTTTTGGCGTTGATTCACTGGGTCATCGGGTTGGATATCCTTTTTGAACAACTATTATCCAGAGGAACTGCGTACCGATTCGATATTTGGTCCGCCTATCTGACCTATCCTCCGGAATCTCTGCTGCTAGGGAATGGCGCAGGAGTGGATTTTAGGATGACCGATGCATCGAGAATGTCTCTGCAGCCCATGGGGCTCGATATTGCTCACCCTCATAATATCTGGTTGGGTGCATTTTCCGAAACCGGCCTTCTAGGGGTTCTCATGCAAGCGGGTCTTGTTATTCTTACGCTAGTGGCCGCCCTTCGGAGTCGACATAGTTTGTCTGTCAGGCTTCATTTGCTTGCCCTCATCGGGTTATTTCTGCTTTTGACATTTTCGGACGAATACACTCTTTTGCGGTCGGTGCATCCGATCTGGTTCTTCGGTTGGATTCCCCTTATTTTCGTCTGGACATGGTCCAGGTATTGCGACGAGACAGGGCCTATAAATGCCTCCAGGAATGAACGCAGGGGTAAGTCGTTATCATGAAACTTCTGACGGTCTGCATCTTCTCTTTCAATCGAGGCAAATATCTTCGGAATTGCGTGGATTCAATCCGCTCTTGTATTCCTGAGGCCGACATCGTCATTTTTGATGATGACAGCGATGACCCCGACACTCTGGAGTATCTGGCAGAAGCCGCAAGTCATTGTCGAATTGTAGAACCCAGAAAGGCTGGAGCCATCAAACATGGTGGCCTCTACCACAACATGAATACAGCGCTGGATCTTCTCAGAGACCGCCCTCTAATTTGTTTTTTGCAGGATGATACGCAGGTGGTTCGCGCGGTCGGAACTGCTGAACTTGAGGATATTCAGGGCGTGTTTACGGAGACCCCCGGCCTCGGATTTATCCACCCTTGCTTTGTACGGGGCATTGATCTCCGAAAACGGCCAGTTATTCCTATGCCCGGACCGAACTCCCGATTTTTCTTCCGGCAAGACGCCGGGCAGAGTGCGGGGATTCACTACTCGGATCTTGTCCTATTCAAGCCGAAACGCCTCATTTCCGCAGGATGGAGCTTTCATCAATCAGAGCCTGAAAATGATAGGCAGGCCAAGGATCTGTTTGGAATGATGGCGTACATGTGGATCCCGTTTGCCATGTGGTTGCCGGAGGTGCCGGCTTATCGTGGTAAGAGGAAAACCCTCGGTTTGCGTTTGGCAGAGCGCAATAAGCGGGTTGGTTTTTATCCTTTCAAATTCATGTCAAAGGACGTCGTTCTCCGGATGCAGCGGTCGGAAGCCCCGAGGCTACCGGTTGCCGAGGAGTTCCTCGAATGCATCCCTGGATCCCCGCCAAAGCCGTGGACCTACAACCCACTGACGGGCTTAAACCTGTTGAAGCATATGAATAACCTTGAGGTTGCGTTTCGCCGGTGGTTCAGACTCTGAACCCATCTTGGGCAAGTCTGTTGCAGAGATGGCAACGCTCCTTGAAACGCTCCCGAAACCGGATAATGGAATAATGTTGCAGCCAGAAATAGTCGTTATCAGCCTGAAAAGGGCGATGGAAAGGCGCCGGTCGATCACGAATCAGTTCACGGAACTCGGTCTTTCATTTTCCTTCTTTGACGCCATCGACGGGAAACTGGGTCATGAGCTTTTCTCGAAATTCGATTCACAAAAAGCGAAGCGAATTGGGGAAATACCTCTTACAGCTGGGCATCTGGGGTGCTATGCAAGCCATTATCTTGTCTGGCAACAATGCGTTGATTCGGGAAAACCCATGATCGTCCTTGAAGATGACGCCATGATCTTCAAAGAACCCTTCCTTAGATTTCTGGAGCAGGCCTCGAGCCTGCCGCAAGAGTTGGAATGTATAAGGCTCTTTGCCAGTAAATCCCGCAATCGTGAGAGCGTGCTGGTTTACGACAAGGGTGGCCTCGGGATCGCCAAATTTCTGCGTGGGCACAAGAGTGCCACAGGCTATTACCTCACTCCTCCCGCCGCGAAGAAGTTTCTGGAGTTTAGCGAAAGCTGGGTAGAGCCTGTTGACATAGAGATGGATCAGTTCTGGTCCAATAATGTCGAATGTTATGGGGTTCTTGAGCCATGCCTGACACACAACCCTGAGTTCCAGTCGGCGATTGATCTGGGCATCGATACATCACAGGCAAGGCGAGGTTTGATGCGTCTGCGTTGGCGCTGGTATCTCTTGAAAGGGAAGGTTAGAAGAGAAGTTCACAATTTCAGGTTCAGAGCCAGGGTCAGAAAACCGGCATGAATGACCTGAAAATGATGACTGTAAGGTTAAAACGGGCTATCCGGAGAGCTGATTGGTGAGCATAATTCCGAGAGTCTTACATTTTATCTGGGTCGGTAATGAGGACAGACGCCCGGATGCTTGTTTCGAAACCTGGCGTAGGCTGAACCCGAGCTTTGAGGTTAAGGTTTGGGGAAACAAAGAGTATGAAAACCGAAATTGGCGAACCAAACGCCATATGGATGCTATGTGGCAAAGCGGACAACTGTTCGGCGTAGCCGATTTGATGCGTTGGGAGATCCTTCATACTGAGGGTGGTTTTGCACTGGACGCGGATTCAGTTGCGATCATGCCGCTTCCGGACTGGCTGTTTGAGTGCACGGCCTTTGCCTGCTGGGAAAACGAGATTGTTTCGCCCGGTATGATTGCTAACGGATATTTTGGATGTATGGCAGGGGATCGGCTCGTTAACCATCTGATCTCAAGGTTTGAAGCTCGCAAACACCTTGCAACTCAGTTTGTCTGGTACAAGCTGCGCAGAAAAACCGTTGCGGCCTGGAAGACGGTGGGGCCAAGGCCGCTAACCGAAGCCTTTCACGAGCTTGGTTACAGTGAGTTGACTGTGCTTCCGAGCCATTTTTTCTGTCCAAGGCATCTGACCGGCGAAACCTATTCGGGGTCAGGGCCAGTTTTCTGTGATCAGCTGTTCGCAAGCAGTCGCCCAAACGGATACCAGGAATTGAGTTTGCATGACCGCACTGCCGAGGCGCTGACTGAAATGGCTCGAGAGCGTCTGGGGCGATAGGCGGTGCTTATCTGGTACGAAGTTTTCTCAGAAATCCCTCAATTTTTGCCAGTTTGCGCAAAATCCGGTACCGCCTGAGGGGGTCATAAATCCAGGGTGATTTAAGTCCCTCGACCTTTACAGTCAGATAATCTTCGGCAATCGGAACCTGACTGACAGAACGATTCCTTAAAGCCTGGACCTTTGCTGCGTCCATGATTGCGAAGGGATAAAAGCCTGCTTTGTTCACAATTTCTGCCAGCCTGAAGGTAAAGCTCTTCTTTTTGTTGCGATATGCAGGCGGGTTGGGCAGCCACATGGCAAATGGTGCGAACAGGTAACCCATTTCGAGGAAGTTAGCTTTTGCCTGTTGCTCATTTTCAAATTCCCCGGGCACGAACTGCCAATTGACGTTTCTGAGTCGATCACTCCGGGTCACCGAAATGTCGGAGTAGTAGACTCCAGCTACCTGTTTGCGGCTTCGGTGTTCGCAAACGTATACCCCTCGGTCTTCGTAATAGACAAAGCGATCCAGGGTTCGTTTCCGGGTAATGCGTTTCTGGAAAACAGGGGCGAGGAAGCCGCCATTCGGAAATTTTTTGAAGTAATCCTCCATGAACTGGAGATCCTGCTCGTCAATCCTTCTAACCAGCTGCGTGTCGTCCTGAAGAAAGCAGATCAGACAGTCGTCCTCGATGGACTCAATAGCTCTTTGCATGTTGGTGTAAAGGGCACCGTGCTGGTCCCCGGAACCCTTGTCATCACGTCTTCTTACCTCGTGCCGCGTTTCAATGTCCCGGAGAATCTGCTGGGTTTCCGAATCGTCGCTGGCATCGTCATAGACAATCACCTGGTGGCCGGGAGCGCAGGTTTCGATGGACTCAATGCAGTTCTTCAGATGGGGGCCACGGTTGTAGGAAAACACGAAGAAAATCAATTGGAAACTCCTTCGGCCTGGTCCTGAAGGTGCTGCTCGATTCCATGCTCTGTGCGGATAATACCTTCCTTGTCGACTTTTATTCGACGCCGCCTGTTTGCTTCGACAATGTGAGGTTCAACATATCCCCTCGCATGATCAAGATGAATCACAATGGCATTATACCGAACGTGTTTCGGTTTGATGCCCAGATTGACAAGCCGTACGCCAAACTCCCTGTCTTCGCCGCCATAGGCCATGCTTTCATCAAAGCCGTTTACGGCCAGAACATCGTTTTTCCAGGCCGACCCATTCGATCCCTTGAACCGGCAGCGTGTCGGAGTCAACGCGTTGAACAGCCGGGCCTGCCAGCGGTTGGCCGTCAGTTTGCTGTTCTTGTAGGTGGATTTCAGGCCGTGGGCTTTCAGCCAGGGCAGCTCAAAGCAACGACCAGTGAGAATATCGTCTCGGGATATGGCCCGGCTGGTGTCCATGGGCAGCTTATGGTATCCGCCTGAAAGGTAATGCCCCGGTTCGGCCTCGGAGGCATGCACCTCCAGAAAATCACGCCTTGGAATGCAGTCACCATCGGTGAAAACCAGATATTCAGATTCGGATTCAAGTACTGCCCGATTCAGAATCCGGCATTTTCGGAAACCGTCGTCTTCCTGCCATACATGTTTGATAGTAAGGCCGGTTGCCTCCCGCATGCGATCGATGCACTGCCGTGTTTCGTCAGTTGACCCGTCATCGGCAATGATCAGTTCGAAATCCTTGTGGGTCTGCACGCTGTAACCCCAGATTACCTTCTCGAGCCACTCCGGAGAGTTGTACGTGCTGATAATGACGGAAAGCTTCATAAATCCGGGCCTGAGTGTGTCGGACACCAATTATTGATAAAACCGGGACAGTTCCTCAAGCACCTTCAGTGTCAGCGAGGGCTTGAGTTGGTAGTCTTTCACCGCTTCCAGTTCATGGTTTACGACATCCACGTTACCGGATGCATGGGTGACCACTTTCAGGTCGTTGGTCAGGAGAGCGTAGTCCATATAGCTGTGGGCGATGCTCCAGTTCCGCTCCCGCGAGGTAAAAAGCCCGTTGCCCGTAGCGTAGTACTCCGTGGGTGTGGCGCTGCAGCCTAGCGCACCTTTCATTAGAGTAGGCGCTATGTCGAAGTTTTCAGTCCGGTAGTCAATACGTTGTGACTCTTTGCCGGGCCAGTGAACCACCATCGGTACCCGTAGCTGGTAGCGGCCGAAGTTGCTGCCGTGGCCCCAGTAATTCATCCCGTATTCATTGAATTCCTGGCCGTGATCGCCGGTAATCATCACGATGGTGCTGTCGAGCAGCGCTTTCTCGCGCAAATCCTGAAGAACCCGGCCCACCTGATTATCAACGAGGTGCAAGGTGGATTTGTAGTTATTCTTCATCAGTTCCGGATTGAAATCCGGGCCCAATTCCAGCTTGTTGACCGTCTCCCAGAAAGGCTGGAATTTGACCGGATAATCCTCCGGCACCTCATGATTATGAGGTGTGTCGTAAAACAGGAATCCGAAAAAAGGCTTTTGCCGGTTCGGTTCGCTGCTGGTAAAGGCGAGCCAGTCATCGGTAATCCGGGTGTCGCGCTCCCAGGTGCGCTGCCCGGGGGTCTCAAGCCGCAGATCAGGAATGCTGGAGAACACATTCTGGTCAAAGGCCGGGCTGACCAGTGTGGCCGAGCCGAGCACCTTGGTCTGGTAGCCCAGTTCCTGCATGCGGCTGATGGTAACCGGCGGCTTTTTGGCGGCAGTAAAAGCATCCCAATAGCTGGCGGGCAGTGAATAGAATAGGGTAAATACGCCAGGCTTGGTGGCATTGCCGTTGCTGTAGTGCTTTTCGAAAATCAGATTGCTTTGGGCAAACTCATGGATATTGGGCATCCAGCGTGGATCCAGCATGTCCCAGCGGGCGCCATCGATCACAATCATCAGCACGTTCAGCTTTCGGTCCGGTTCAGTGCACTGTAGGGGGCTGGTGGGGTAGTTCAGTTGACTGCCCTGGTTAACATTGCCCAGCGCCTGCGCGGCCTGGTTGTCCCGGACTTTCTGTGGATCCACCAAGCCGTACTCATTCATCAACCGCTTGGCGGTGGCCGCGTAGTACAGCGGCACATGGCGAGTGATCCCGGTAATCCGGGTGTCGTAGTTTGCGTCGGCCCAGGCGTGCCAGCCATGGGCGCCAAGCTGAAGGCCAAACATCAGCACAAAACCGGCGCCCAGCCAGCGGGCACGAGGGCGCCTGCGCCAGAGCAGGGTGGCGATAACCGCTTCGGTTACCAGGATGCCGGTGAAAATTCCGAAGGCCGAGGCCCAGAGTTGCCAGGAGAAGGAGAAAATCTCGGTCCCGCCTCCGAGTGCCAGCTCCAGTACGAAGGCGGACAGGTGAAAGCGGTAAAGCGAATAAGCAACCGTGTCGATGGCCAGGAGCGCGATGCCGATACTGGCATAGAGCACGGCCAGTGCCGAGAGTGTCCGCCTGGCTGGCAGCAGTATGGCGAGAATCAGAAGAGGAAGGCCGCCCAGCCAGGCCAGGAGGGTAAACTGCCCGGGAAAGAGTACGCTGACATAGGCCGCGGTTTCGCCATCCGGGATGCTCATCCAGGGCAGATAGCGAAGGCCCACCAGGAGTGCGAAAAGGCCGTTGGCAAAGATCAACCACGAGGCCCAGGCCGTTCTCTGGCCAATGGAAGTTTTACTGCGGTTCATGGATGAGGGTTCCTGTCGCCGGGCAGGGGCTGGGGCGCCCCGAAAAAACAGGGAGTTTACCGTGTGATGACCGGACAGTGAAACCCGTGCTTTCCGCGGTGGCGGGCCACCCGGGAGCACGGTTTGGAAGCGTGTTCAGGTTCTGCCGTACATGTCCTTGAGCCGGACTATGTCATCCTCGCCGAGGTAGGAGCCGGACTGGACTTCGATCAGCTCAAGGTTGATGACGCCTGGGTTCTCCAGTGAATGGACCTGGCCAATCGGAATGTAGGTGGACTGGTTCTCGGTCACCAGATAGGTTTTTTCGCCATTGGTGACCCGTGCGGTGCCACTGACCACGATCCAGTGCTCGGCACGGTGATGGTGCATCTGCACTGACAACTTCGCACCGGGTTTCACAGTAATACGTTTGACCTGGTAGCGGCTGCCGTTATCGATGGAGTCATAAACGCCCCAGGGGCGATAGACTTCCCGGTGGTTCATGTGCTCGTGCCGGCCGTCTCCCTTAATGCGTTCCACGACTTTCTTGACGTCCTGCACCTTGTCCTTGTGGGCCACCAACAGGGCATCTTTGGTCTCGATGATCACCAGATCCTTGACCCCCACTGTTGCCACCAGCCGGCTGTCCGCGCGCACCAGGGTCCTCTCGGTATCCTGAGCGATCACATCGCCGGTGAACGTGTTGTCGTTCTGGTCTTTATCGGAGACATCCCAAAGTGCGGACCAGGAGCCGATATCACTCCAGCCTGCATCGAGGGATACCACCGCGGCGTTGTCGGTTTTCTCCATCACCGCATAATCGACCGAGTCTTCCGGGCACTCGGCAAAGATACTCTCGTTGATGCGGGTAAAGTGGAGATCTTCGCTGGCGCCATCAAAAGCCGCCTGGCAGATGGCAAGGATGTCGGGGCGGTGTTTTTCCAGCTCCGCCAGATATTGGCGCGCACCGAACATGAACATGCCGCTGTTCCAGAGATAATCGCCGGACGAGAGATACTCTTCGGCGGTTTTCTGGTCGGGTTTCTCGACAAACCGACTCACCTGGAAACTGCCCTCAGCGAGCTCGGGGCCACGCTGAATGTACCCATACCCTGTCTCTGCATGGCCCGGAACGATGCCGAAGGTTACCAGTTTGCCTTCTTGTGCCAGCGGGACTGCCCTGGCAATCCCGTTCTGGAAGGCAGGGACATCCTGTATGAGGTGATCGGCCGCCAGCACCAGCATGAGGGGATCATCGGCTTCCTCACCGGTTGCCTTGGCCAGCTGCAGGGCAGCAAGTGCGATAGCGGGCGCGGTATTGCGACCGCATGGTTCGAGGATAATGCGGGCATCTTCATAGCCCGACTGGCGCATCTGTTCGGCCGCCAGAAAACGGTGCTCTTCGTTGCAGATGAGTAGCGGGTCTGCTGACTCCAGTCCGTCCAGCCGCGCGACGGTCAGTTGCAGCATGGACTGGTGATCATCCGTCAGCCTCAGGAACTGCTTCGGATTCAGTTGCCTGGACAAAGGCCATAGACGAGAGCCGGTGCCTCCGGCCATGATGACGGGGTGGATCATGTTCTGCTCCGCATTTGCATATTTATAACCGGCTCGATGGTACCATAACGGCCATTTATGGAAGCATAGTTTCCGGGCATGAAGCAGGAGAAAACAAAGGTTTGGCCGATATTCTGATTGTCAGTGATGGCAAGGCGGGACACGAGAATCAGTCCATGGGTCTCGCGGAGGCCATGGTACGCTTGCGCCCGGAGTTATCTGTCCGGCAGATGGCACCCATGCCACGGTCCCGGGCGCTATTAACGATGCTGTCCGGGAGGTGTGAAGGGGTGGGGAGTAAGCCGGCGCTGGTCATAGGCGCAGGGCACGGTACCCATCTCACGTTGCTGGCCCTCAAGCGGAGCTGGCATGTGCCGGTGATTGTGCTTATGCGGCCGAGCCTGCCGTTATGTCTGTTTGATCTCTGCCTGATTCCGGAACATGATCGGCCTCCGAAACGCAAAAACGTTATTGCGACCAGGGGAGCGCTGAATCGTATCCGGCCCGGGGTCAGCAAGTCGGAGGAAGGGCTGATTCTGATCGGAGGCCCCTCCAGAAATAGCGGCTGGAACGAAGAGCTTCTTGTAAGACAGTTGAATGAGGTGGTCAGGCGGACTCCTGGGCCCTGGGTATTGACGACGTCGCGCCGTACTCCGGTTTCGACTGTCGGAAAATTGCAATCCCTTGAGGGTGTCGAAGTGGTTCCGGTCGAGCAGACCACGCGAGACTGGCTGCCCGCGAAAATGGCAGCGGCTCAACAATGCTGGGTTACCGAGGACAGTGTCTCCATGATTTACGAAGCACTCAGTGGTGGTTGCGCAGTGGGTGTTCTGGAGGTTCCCTGGAAGCATGAGGGGCGACTGTTACGGGGGGTGAATGCACTCAAGGAGCAGGGGTTGCTGACGCCGTTCGACCACTGGTCCGGCAAAACGCTTCCCGCTCCCCAACAAAGATTTGATGAGGCCGGGCGATGCGCTGAAGCGGTGCTTGGCAGGGGGTGGATATGACCTTGGTAATGAATGGAGCAGCGGGTTACCGCGGGGGAAACAGGTACCTATGAAGGTTGTTCAGGTTCTGCCCTCGTTGGATGGCGGTGGCGTGGAGCGCGGCACGCTGGAAGTCGCCAAAGGGCTGGTGGATGCCGGCCATGAATCAATTGTCGTCTCCGCCGGGGGGCGAATGGTTGCCCAGCTGGAAGCTGAGGGCAGTCGTCATGTGGCCTGGGATCTGGGCCGGAAATCGCCACTGACATTTCGTCACGTCGGGGGCCTCCGGCGCTGGCTGCGGCGCGAAAAACCGGACATTCTGCATCTGCGTTCCCGGCTGCCGGCCTGGGTATGCTGGTTTGCCTGGAACGGCCTGCCCGAACATGAGCGTCCGCACCTGGTCACGACGGTGCATGGGCTTTATTCCGTCAGCCGCTACAGCGCCATCATGTGCCGCGGTGAGCGGGTTATTGCGGTATCCGGGACCGTGCGGGATTATATCCGCGAGAATTACCCCCAAACCGATATGGACAAGATCAGGCTCATCTACCGTGGTGTGAATCCGGAGGAATTTCCCTACGGTTATCGACCCTCCGATGAATGGCTGGCCCGGTGGTACCAGATGTATCCGCGGTTACAGAGCCAGAAAGTACTCACGCTACCGGGGCGTTTGACGCGGCTGAAGGGCCACCATGACTTCATTGATCTGATCAAACGACTTCGCGGTTCCGGATTGCCGGTGCAGGGTCTGATCGTGGGCGGTGAGGATCCAAAGCGGAAAGCCTATGCCAGGGAGCTGCGTGAACGGATTGCCCGGGAAGGGTTGGGGGAGTCCATACTGCTGACCGGTGCCCGGCAGGATATCCGGGAGGTCTTCGCCGTCTCCGACCTGGTGCTGTCACTGTCGACGAAGCCTGAATCCTTTGGTCGCACCGTGGTGGAGGCACTGACCATGGGCGTTCCGGTCATCGGTTATGATCATGGTGGTGTGGGGGAAGTGCTCGGTCAGCTCTATCCCCAGGGTCTTGTGCCCATGTCAGATGCCACGGCTCTTGATCAGGCGGTCAGAGCCAGCCTGGATTCGGCTCAACCCCGGCCGCACAACGATCGTTTTTTGCTGGGCGACATGATTGAGCAGACATTGGCCTGTTACCGGGAGCTGACCCAATGATCTGGGCTGCGATTATTCCGGGGGTGCTGGCACTGCTGGTCTTCAGTAAGCGCTACGCCTGGTGGCGGCCAGCGGTGAGCCGGGAGCATCCCCGAATCCTGATGTATCACATGGTCAGTGAGCACCGCCCGGGTGCCAAATTCAACAAACTGCGGGTCCCGCCAAAAGCATTTGACTGGCAGATACGCTGGCTCAAAGAGAATGGCTGGTATTTCGCCCTGATGTCGGAACTGACGGCGCCGGAAAAACTGCCGCCGAAAACCGTAGTTCTGACTTTTGATGACGGTTACGCCGATAATTACCTTCACGCGCATCCCGTACTCCAGAAATACGGGGCGCGGGCAACCTTGTACCTGGTTGTCGACCGGTTCAATCGGGACTGGTCATCGGCCAAAAAGGCCCACCATAACAGCGGTGAACTGAAAGACGAGCCCAAGCTGAGTGATGACCAGGTGTCGGAAATGCTGGCCAGTGGCTGCTGGGAACTGGGTGGCCATACCCTGACCCATGCCAACCTGGCCCGTCTGGATAAAGCGCAGAAGCTCGCAGAAATCGCGGACTGCCGCGAGAAGCTGGAGTCAGGCTTCGGGGGGCGTGTATCCAGTTTCGCCTACCCTTTCGGAATCTACGACAGCACCGACGTAACCCTCGCCGAAACGGCCGGGTTCGACACCGCAGTGACCACCGTGGAAGGGATTGATACCGATCCCGGCGCACGTCGCTTTGAGCTGCGCCGGGTCAAGGTCTCCGGCAAGGACAATCGGCTGGCATTCCGTCTTCGGATGCGAACAGGCAGAAGAGGTTAGGGAATGAAGGTCTGTCAGATCATGGCCGGGGACGAGGAAGGCGGCCTGGAGAATCATTTTGTCGAGTTGTGCAACGGCCTGGTGGATCTGGTCGACGAGCTGGTGGTCATCGCTCATGAGAAATACCGGGAGCGTTTTCGCCCGGAAATCCGGTTTCTGGCCCTGGACCTGAGTGGCAAAAGGCGCAACCCGTGGCTGTTGTATCGTCTGGCGTCTCTTATAAGGAAGGAAAAACCGGATATCATCCACGCCCAGGCGTCCAAGGCGGTCGATATGCTGGCACGCATTCGTGCCTTTGTGCCCGGCTACCGTATCGGGACTCTTCATGGTCGGAAGAAAAATCTGGGTATGTTTGCCCGAATGAATACGGTGATCGGTGTCAGCAGGGGGGTCGTTGAAGAGCTGGAGCATCCGGATGTTCGGGTGGTCTATAATGGCATCCGCCCTTATACCGGCAAATCGTATGATCATAATGAGCTGGCTGACCAATTCGCACTGAATCCGGATTTCAGCGTGACACTGGCAATAGGGCGTTTGGCGCCCGTTAAGGCATTCGACAACTTGATCAAGGCCTGGCACCCGGCGCTCGGTTATCTGCTGATTGTTGGCGACGGGCCTGAGCGGGCCTCGCTCGAAGTGCTGATCAACGCACGCGGGCTGCAGCGAAACGTCATTCTGGCCGGTTTTCGTGACGATGTTCGGGCATTGATGCCCGCTGCGGATCTGCTGGTTTTTTCATCCCACCGTGAGGGTTTCAGTTATGTGTTGGCGGAGTCGCTGCTAACTCGACTCCCGGTTCTGTCAACGGCGGTACCCGGTGCCATCGAGGTCCTGCCTCCCGACTACCTGGTACCGGTCAATGATGTGCCGGCGTTGCGTCAGGGCCTGGAGCGGGTGCTGGCAGCCCCTGAAACAGCCCGTACAGACCAGGCAGCAGTTTTTGACTGGGCCCGGGAAGCTCTCACCATTGATCGAATGCTGGCGGACACGCTGGCGATCTACAATGATGTCACCCGGAACCGAATGGACGCCTGATATGCCTGCACCGCAGACACTGAATATCCTTTTGCTGTCCGACAGTTTGCCTGGCCACGTCAACCAGTCACGAGGGTTGATCAATTGGCTTTCCCGTCGTTACAGCTGCATCGTCAGCGAACTCGACATTTCGCTTCGGTTGAAACCCCTTGCCCGTATCATGCTGCCGCATCTGCTGCATGAAAGCCGATTCGGAACGGCTATAACCCCGTACTTTTACCGCAAGGACTCACCTTTGCCCCAGGCACCGGATCTGATTGTGTCGGCCGGGGGCAATACCTCGTTCCTGAATGTGGCGCTGGCCCGCCACTGGCAGGTTCCGAATGTTTTCCTGGGGTCCAAGCGCCGTCTGCGTTCGGATGATTTTGCAGCTCACCTCACACTGGAGCCCACGGGCGAACCCCATAACATTGTCATGATGCTCGCGCCCACACTGATCGACCCCCAACAACTGGAGAGTAAGGGCGATGAATTTCGTCTATCGCTTGGCCTTGCGGCCGATGAAAAGTTGAATATGCTGGCGATAGGCGGCGATGGCGCGGGCTACCACTATGATGACAAATCAGTGCAAGACCTGGCTCAAATGATGGTCCGGGAGCACCAGCGCAGCGGCAGGCGCTGGTTGTTGACCACTTCCCGTCGCACTGGAAAGACGCTTGAGCAGCATCTGAAACAAACCGTTCCTTCCGAGCTGCTGGCGGACAGTGTCTGGTGGTCCGAAGAGCCGCGTAAGGTCATGGCGGCGTATATGGGTGCTGCTGAGCAGCTGTTCATTACCGCCGACAGCATGTCGATGATTGCAGAGGCGATTGCCAGTACCAGGCCAACAGTGATTCTGCAGCCGGAAGGGGCGCAGCCGGAGGCGCGGTACCAGGATGCCCTCCAACGTTATGAACGTTCCGGACTGTGTCGCCTGGCCGTGCTCGGACAACCATTTGATTCGGCACCTGTGAGCTCCGACGCGGTTGCCCGGGCGAGGGAGGCATTGCTTGATAAACTGGCAGACCGGCTGGGTTTACGTGCCAGCTCGTGACCACAGGCACTTCAACCTCGCCAGGTAGCATCGGGCGATTGCCTTGCTGAACGGGCGATACCGGGCCGCTTTGAGGTAGTATCCTGCGGCCCATTTAAAATGCCCGGTCATTTCAAGATGGCGCCCCGCGCGGTACCAGGCTTTCCAGAGCGCCCAATCCACTCCTCGATGGTATCGTTCATCCGATTTTGCCAAGTGGCCGATACCTTCATCCAGAAGCCTCGCATAGGCAAGCCTGGAGTTCTGATGCGGCCGGTCAGACAGTTGTTTGGCACCGGTTTGCTGTTTCCCGGTATTCCGTACGAAGTTTCTGTAGACCACAGGGTAACCCGGAATCCGGCACCAGCGCCCCATCGTGGAGACAATTATGAAAAGCAGCTTATCTTCGGCATATTTCAGGCGATGATCAAAGCCGCCGGCAGCCAGCAGAATATCGCGACGAATCATGGTCGCCTGGGTGAGAGGACCGATGAAGCGAAAGGCTGCCGGCCCGACAATCCGACCGGAGACCAGCTCCGGGGAAAATAAATAGGCGCGGCTCGACAGCAGAGAACCATCTTCGGCATAGTGTCGTTCCTCCAGTTCGTTGCTGGCGGCAACGGCATCGGGATGTTCCAGAATGGCTTCAACAAGTCGGTACAAATGTTCGGGATGCCAGACATCATCTGAGTCCAGAAGCGCGACCCAATTGTAACCCGCAGCTTCCTGGATACCGCGATTCCGGGCTGCTCCGGGGCCTGCATTCGATTGATAAATGTACACCAGGTCAAATCCCGGGGCCCGGGACTGCTTCCATTCCTCGACGACTTGCTGTGTGCCATCACTGGACCCATCATCAACCAGAAAGACTTTGTCCGGTAGCAAAGTCTGATTTGCGACTGATTCGAGTGAGTCCAGTATCAGGTGCTTGCGGTTATAGCTTGGTATGACTACCGCAATACCACCCACTGCAGCGCTTGTTTTCTGCAAACCTATATCTCCCATGATGCATGACTGTACTGCTTGGCCTGGCCGGTCGTGAATCAGCCCTGACGCTCCGATGCCTGGCAGGGGCTGTATATGCTCACTTTAAGTTTCGGAAGTGGCGAGAATATCCGATCTTCGGGTACCATTTCACCTCTTGGCAAAAATTGCCGTTACTACGGTTCGGGATAAGGCCGGCTTGCACCCATTCTTCGGAAAACGAGCAACCATGCAGTCTGGTGTTTTTAATTTATGATCAATCTGTATATCGCCAGTTCACCACTGCAGTTGTTCAATTGTGTTGAGGCACGGGATCGTCTTCATCAAGATGACGAGAACCATTTGTTGTTCATCTATAAAAAAGGGATCGATCTCGATCAGGCTCAGCCGCTGCTTGATGAGCGCTGGACATCCAAGGCTTTTTTCAAGTGGACGCCATGTTCCCGCCTATTTTACGGATTTACTCTTAAGAGCTATCTGAAGCGCTTTAAAACCTCCGAAAATTTGTACCTGGGCTACCCATTCAATATCCGTGCGCATTTTGCGAACAGTCTGGATGCTCGCGTCTGGATCGTAGACGACGGGAATTATTCGGTTTGGCTGGTTGGTCAGCTTGATAATCCAGAGGCTGACATCTGGCGTCACCCTTCCATGATCGATCGACTTTTCAGGCGACGTGTCAGTACTGAATATCTTCAGCGGGCTGGTTTTTTTACCACATACCCATTGGCTCAATCGTCAGGACGTGAGGTCATTTTCAATGACTTTCGGGGCCTGAGGGCCAATCTTGGGAGGTTATCCCAAACCGGGGAGGTTATTTTTATCGGTAGCCCGGTAATCGGAAACATTGTTCGCACCGAATCCCAGTTTTTAGCGCTTATGGCGCAGGTGTCACGCTATTTCAACGCCCGGAATATCAGGTACGTGGCGCATCGCCATGAAGATGTTGACCGGTTGCGGGACATGCTCGAGGGGTTGCCGTTTGAGGTGGTTCGTTTCTCGACACTGATCGAGTTGCAGTTCGTACTGGATGGTCACAGGCCCCTTGCTGTGGCTTCGGTGATGTCTTCGGCCCTGCTTAACCTCGGGCTGATTTATGATATTCCCATGACAGCATTCCGTGTACCCGAAGGCTGGATCCCGGAATGCCGAAAAAATGCCGTTGAGCTGGTCTACGAGCAGATGGAAAAAGATGGAGTGTCAGTAGTGCCGGTGATGGAGCGAAACCCTGCTGAGTTAGATTTTGGTGAAAAGTCAGAGGCTTAGCCGAGTTCGGCGTTAAAACGTGTATCTCAATAAAATCCCGGATCATTGACGTCCGGCCGGGTTTTGAACCGCCGGTGCATCCACAGATATTGGTCAGGCGTCTTTCGGATTTCCTGTTCGATAATGGCATTGATGCGGGTCGCATCCTTCATATCATCGCCACTCGGGAAATCGTCCAACGGCTCATGGAAATAGATGTCATATCCCGGTTTGTCCGCTCGGCGGAAATGGCTGAACGGGACCACCTTGCAGCCGCTGCGTTCGGCGATGCGTGATGTCGCAGTGATGGTGCCGGCAGGAATGCCGAAGAAGGGCGCGAACACGATGTCCTTGCGTCCGTAGTCCTGGTCGGTGGCGTACCACACTGCATGATTTTTTTTCAGGCTGCGGAACAGGCCGCGAAGGTCTCTTGCGCCCAGCACGGTGCCATAACGCCGACCTCGGGCCCGGGTCATGACGGCGTTCATCAGTGGATTGTTGTGATCCCGCTGCATAACATCGGCTTCGATGTATTCAGTCACCAGGCTGCCCCCCAGATCCAGGGTACTGTAATGACCGCCCAGCAACAGTACACCTTGACCGGCTTCCAGAGCCTTTTCGAAATGCTCAATGCCGTGGATGCGGGTGATTCCGGTGAGTTTTGCCGGATCCCTGAACCACGCAATGCCCAGTTCCAGCAGGCCGATCCCGTTGGCTATAAAAGCCTTGCGAACCAGCGCTGACTGTTGAGCTTCGGTCAGTTCGGGAAAACACAGCCGGATGTTTACTTCCGTGATGTGGCGACGGCGTCTGGCAACTTTGAGGGCAAGTAATCCGGCAAGCCGGCCCAGCCACCACTGAAACCGGATAGGCAGCTGGGCTACCAGCCACATTGTGCCGATACCCAGCCAGGTCGGCCACCAACGGGGATGAAGGTAGGCGGAATAATCGGTATTGCGTGGCCGTTTGGGGTACTTCTTTTTCAAAACGGGTAACCTTACCTCGACAATGGAGTAGAAGGGCCGGTTTTCGGCCCCTGCCGATTTTTGCGCTATGATAACGCACTTTTGCCGGGAGTCCTGCGTGTTCCAGTTTCTCTATTCCCAGCTCATTCGTCTGATACTGCCATTGCTCCTGCTGCGGCTTTGGTGGCAGGGCCGCAAGGCGCCGGCCCTGCGTCGCAACCTTGGCCATCGTATCGGGATGGTACCGCGGATTCCCGGAGCCGTTGTCTGGGTCCATGCGGTGTCCGTGGGCGAAACCATCGCCGCGGCTCCCATGGTGCGGCGCCTGTTGGCCCAGGATCCCGATGTCACTGTCCTGATGACTGCCATGACCGACACCGGCCTGGCCCAGGCCCGTAAGATGTTCGGTGACCGGGTACGCTATGCCTACGCTCCTTATGATACCCCGGGCTCCATCCGGCGGTTTCTCAATCGGGCCCGGCCCCGGATTCTCGTCATCATGGAAACCGAGATCTGGCCCAACATGATACGACAGACCCGGGATCGTGGCGTTCCGGTATTTCTGATCAATGCGCGGTTATCGGAACGTTCTGCCCGCGGCTATGAGCGGGTTCGAGCTGTTGTGCTGCCGATCGTGCAGAGTATCAGCTGGGTGGCGGCGCAGGCCGAGAAAGATGCCGAGCGCTTCCGGCGTATAGGGGTGATTCCGGACAAGGTAGAGGTCACTGGCAGCGTCAAGTTTGACGTGGATATACCGCCGGACCTCCGGCAGGCCGCCCGTGATCTCCGTACGCGACTGGCGGGGCGACCGGTGTGGATTGCCGGCAGTACCCATGGTGGCGAGGACGTCCAGTTACTGACGGCCCACCAGGAATTACTGGTTGCGCAGCCGGATGCGCTCCTGATCCTGGTGCCAAGGCATCCGGAACGGTTCGATTCGGTGGCCAACAAGGCCATGTCCAAGGGGCTTACGGTTGCCAGACGTTCCCTTGGCGAGGATCCGGCAGAAGCTCAGGTTTACCTCGGCGACACCATGGGGGAGTTGATGATGCTCTATGGCGCGAGCGATATCGCCTTTGTCGGTGGTTCGCTGGTTGAGCGGGGTGGTCACAATCCCCTGGAGCCGGCTGGCTGGGGAATCCCGGTGTTTTCCGGGCCTCACGTGTTCAATTTCGAGACCATCTATCAGCGCCTGCTGGACGATACCGGCGTCAAGATCGTGGCCAATGCCGAAGAATTGGCGACCTTCCTGATATCCTTGTTCAGTCACCCCGCTGAGCGAGAAGCGATTGGCCGGCGCGCATTGTCAGTAGTGAACAAGAACCGGGGCGCCCTGGAGAAAGTGGTCGAGGGAATTATCGAGCGGGTTTGAGGGAGGAGAGTGGCGGGCAGTGTGGCTGCCCGCCAAAGCCGGCCCCTAGCGGGCCGGATCGTCCAGGGTCTGTTTCTCGTTGGCCAGGGCTTCAATGCCCGGGGCGGTTTCGCTCAACCAGTTGTTCAGATCCACCAGATCCTGTGGACTCAGGGTGCCGGCAGCCTGTTTCAGCTGCAGCGTATTGATCACGTAGTCATACCGGGCATTGGCATAGTCACGCAGCGCCACGTAATAGGCCCGTTCCGCGTCCAGCACTTCCACAATATTCCGGGTACCCACTTCATAACCGGCACGGGTAGCATCCAGTGCGCTGCGGCGGGAGATAATGGTCTGTGACAGCGCCGAAGCGGTCTCAACGTTGTTATTCACGGTCAGGAACAGACTGCGGGTATTCACGCGCACGTCCCTACGAACGGTGTTGAGCTGCTGTTCGGAGACCGTCACCAGTGAGCGCTGCTGGCGAACACCCGCCTGGGTACCGCCACCGGTATACAGGGGCACGTTCAGTTCCAGGCCAATGACGCCCTGGGTCCCTTCGAACTGCGGGGAGTTGTTGCCGTCGAGCTGGTTGTCACCATAGGAGGCGGTCAGATCCAGGGTCGGGTAATGGCCGGATTTGGCAACCTTCAGGTTGGCCTCGCTGGCGTTGAGATCGTACAGCGCAGACTGAATCGACCAGTTCTGTTCAAGGGCCGTGGTTTCCCAAGCCGAAGGATCCATCGGTTCAGGGCGACCGAGCGGGAAGTTCCGGCGCAGGTTCTCCAGATCCTCCGGGTACTCACCGGTCAGTCGTGACAGTTGTTCCTTGGCAACATTGAGCTGGTTTTCTGCGGCAATCCGCTGGCTCTTGGCGTCGTCATAGCTGGCACGTGCCTCATATACTTCGGTAATCGCAATCAGGCCGACATCAAAGCGCTCCTGGGCCTGCTCGTACTGGCGCTGGATTGCCGCTTCGGTGGCCAGGGCTGTAGTGACAGTGTCCTGGGCCCGGAGCACATTGAAATAGGCAGTGGCCACGTCCAGGATCAGCTGCTGCTGGGCCAGGTTGTACTGGGCTCGGGCTGATTCGGTCTGGAACTGGCTGGCGTCGTAACGGAACCAGGAGTCGGCCCGGAACAGCGGCTGTGTCAGCTGGACGCCGTAGCTCGTGGACTTGTAGCTATCATCCTGGACGTCGCCATCCAGGTCAGTATGGTTGGCATTGCCGAAGGCGCCCACTCGTGGCAGCAGTGCACTCTTGCTGACATCGCTTGCAGCCTGCTGGGCCTCGAAACTGGCCTGGGCGGCCGCAATGCCGGAGTCATAGGAGAGGGCTTTTTCGTAGGTGTCGATCAGGTCGATGGCGAGGGCTGGTTGGGCAGCCATCACACCGATCAGTCCGGAAAGCAGTCGTTTTTTCATTCTTTCTCCTGAATACCTGTGCGCATGGGCGTCAGTCCGGGACGCCCGGTAACCGGCCGCACAGTGCTCTCAAGCACCAGGTGTGCATCCGGCGGGCTTATGGATGGCCATTATGGACAATAATCCCCCCGGCCTCTACACTTGCAAACGTCACACAAATTGTGTGCTGAACCTAATTTCACTCGCGTCTTGACGGGGTGCTGGCTTACCTGATTCCTGGGTGGCCGGCTGAGATTGCATCGCAGAACCCGCGACCTGATCCGGATAATACCGGCGTAGGGATTAAGACCAGATGACCCAAAAGCAGTCCGGCCCGAGTGGCTTTGACTGCCCATGCAGGCTCCGTCATACGCGACCCGAACCCCAGTCCATCTACCGGGAGCGAATGATGACCGACCTGCCATCCTACCTCAGCGATTCCGCCACAGTTGATTCCGCCGCAATCAAACCGTTACCAAGCTCACGAAAAATCTACGTGCAGGGTAGCCGATCCGATCTCCGCGTGCCCATGCGGGAAATTACTGTGGAGGATACGCCCACCGAAATGGGCGGCGAAAAGAACCCGCCGGTGGTCGTTTACGACACCTCGGGCCCCTACACTGACCCGGAAGCGAACATCGACCTGCGCAAAGGCCTGGAGCCCATCCGCGCCGGCTGGATCGCCGAACGGGGTGATGTCGAGCAACTGGAAGGCTACACCTCGGAATTCACCCGCCGGCGCATGAAAGACCCGCAACTGGATCCGCTCCGGTTCCTGGATGAACGCAAACCCCTGCGAGCAAAACCGGGTAAGAACGTTTCCCAGATGCACTACGCCCGCGAAGGCATCGTTACCCCGGAGATGGAGTTTATTGCCATCCGGGAGAACATGAAGCTCCGGGAAGCCCGGGAACAGGGGCTGTTGGACCAGCAGCACCCCGGCCAGTCCTTTGGCGCCAACCTGCCGGCGGAAATCACACCGGAGTTCGTCCGCGACGAAGTGGCCCGCGGCCGCGCCATCATCCCCGCCAACATCAACCACCCGGAAATCGAGCCCATGATCATCGGCCGCAACTTCCTGGTGAAGATCAATGGCAACATCGGCAACTCAGCGGTCACCTCCTCCATCGAGGAAGAAGTGGAAAAGCTGACCTGGGGCATCCGCTGGGGCGCCGACACCATCATGGACCTGTCCACCGGCAAGAACATCCACGAAACCCGGGAATGGATCATCCGCAACTCCCCGGTCCCCATCGGCACCGTGCCCATCTACCAGGCCCTCGAAAAAGTTGGCGGCGTGGCCGAAGATCTGACCTGGGAAATTTTCCGGGACACCCTGATCGAACAGGCCGAACAGGGCGTGGACTACTTCACCATCCACGCGGGCGTGCGCTTGCACCACGTTCCGCTCACCGCTAACCGGGTTACCGGTATTGTCTCCCGCGGCGGCTCCATCATGGCCAAGTGGTGCCTGGCCCACCACAAGGAAAGCTTCCTGTACGAGCACTTCGAAGACATCTGCGACATCATGAAAGCCTACGATGCCTCCTTCAGCCTCGGCGACGGCCTGCGTCCTGGCTCAATAGCTGACGCCAACGACGCCGCCCAGTTCGGCGAACTGGAAACCCTGGGTGAACTCACCAAGATTGCCTGGAAGCACGACGTCCAGTGCATGATCGAAGGCCCCGGCCATGTGCCCATGCACCTGGTGAAAGAGAACATGGACAAGCAGCTGGAATGCTGCGACGAAGCCCCGTTCTACACCCTCGGCCCGCTGATCACCGACATAGCTCCGGGCTATGACCACATCACTTCCGGCATCGGCGCGGCCATGATCGGCTGGTACGGCTGCGCCATGCTCTGCTATGTCACTCCGAAAGAGCACCTGGGGCTGCCCAACAAAGACGACGTGAAAACCGGCATCATCACCTACAAGATCGCTGCCCACGCCGCCGACTTGGCCAAAGGCCATCCGGGCGCCCAGATCCGCGACAACGCCCTGTCCAAGGCCCGTTTCGAGTTCCGGTGGGAAGACCAGTTCAACCTCGGCCTGGACCCGGACACCGCCCGGGCCTACCACGACGAAACCCTGCCCAAGGACTCCGCCAAGGTGGCTCACTTCTGCTCCATGTGTGGTCCGAAGTTCTGTTCCATGAAAATTTCCCAGGAAGTCCGGGATTACGCGGCAGAAAACGGGCTGGACGAGGTTTCTGCGATCGACGCCGGGATGCAGGAGAAGTCCCGCGAGTTTGTGGAGTCCGGCGGGAAGCTTTACGACAAGGTCTGAGCTTTGGAGGAAAGTCTCCCGGCCTGATAGTTCTGGTGGCGTGAGCCGGTGAGGTGGCCCTGTTCAGAAAACGACTCGAGACGTCCCTGTGCGTCTCGGGCTCCGCCATCCCTGGCTCCGCACGTTTCTGAACAGGGCCACCTCACCGGCTCGATCTGACTCTGGCAATATCGCCCGAAGGCCGTCGCTTGTGTGTTTCGCCTGGTTGCTTCCAGCTCCAGAATAGGGGTTCCCGGAAATTCCGGGGCCGGTGTTGGGGCATGCTTCCCAAAACTGTGCGGAGCCATGGATGGCGGAGCTCAAGCGTCACAGGGGTGAGGCCGAGCGCTTATGAAGCGAAGCTTCATGCGACAGCCGAACGACTGCAATCTATGATTGCAGGCTGGACCCCGGAGGGGTGCCGCCAGGAGCGTGTTTTGGGAGGCGCTTCCCGATTCGCCCAGCTCCCGCAACTATCAGGCTGGGTCAGGAGCCGAAAGGCCAGATCGTGAGCTTGCAGGGAGCCCCAACAACCGGCTATCGTTCAAAGTCGATTACCAACCGGGGTGAACGATGACCGAACCGTTCCAGTTCAAAACCAGCGACGTCAAAGTCGAAAAACGCGAAACCGTCTTCCAGGGCTTCTTCCGCATGGACAAGCTCTGGCTGACCCACCCGCGTTTTGACGGCCGAGACATGCCGGTATTCACTCGGGAACTCTTTATCCGGGGCGACGCCACCTGCGTGCTGCCCTACGACTGCGACCGGGACGAAGTCGTCCTGCTCGAACAATTCCGCCTCGGCGCCCTCGGCCGAAGCCAGTCCCCATGGCTTCTCGAGCTCGTGGCCGGAATGAACGAAGAGGGCGAAACCCCCGAAGAAGTGGCCCAGCGGGAAGGCCAGGAAGAAGCCGGGCTAACCTTCAGCCGGCTCGACAAGATCTGCGATTACCTCGTGTCACCGGGCGGCAGCACCGAAATGATCCACCTGTACTGTGGCCACATCAGCACCGAAGATGCTGGCGGCCTGTACGGCATGGAACACGAGCACGAGGATATCCGGGCCCACGTGGTTTCTGCGGACGAAGCCATAGCCATGATCCACGATGGCCGAATCAACAACGCTGCCGCTATTATCGCGCTTCAATGGCTTGAACTAAACCGTTCAAGACTCCGTGAAGGAAAGCAGTGATGACCGAGTGGACCATGAAACCCAAGCGCTACGTGCCGGATCTCCGGCAGCTCGGAGCCCTGTGCGACGGCAATTATCAGCGCCTGAACAAGTTGCGTCAGCTGGAGGCCGACGGCAAGCCGGTGTGCGAATTCGAGTTGCACCGGGAGAATCAGTACCTGGGTCGGGTCCGGATCAAGGTTCTGCAGACGGCCCGATTTACCGAAACCCTGTTGCTGGAGCAGGTCCACAATTCCGGTCGCTGGCTGAATAATCCTCAGATGACCGTACGCGTCTATCACGACGCCGCCATGGCCGAGGTGATCAGCTGTTACCGGGACCGCCAAATTGCGCCGGTCAATGATTATCCCAACCGCTTTATGCATCACCCGGACGAGAAGGTTCAGGTAAACGGCTTCCTGGCTGACTGGCTGGATTACTGTCTGCGCTTTGGTCATCTGCCCATGGAGTATGCCGCCTGGCCTGCCGGCGAGGGCGTGGACTGACGGTCCGCAAGGGATGTGTCATAGTTGTCAAAAATAGCAATATGTTGACGGCGCCTGGCGGGAATGTGACCCCGGTTGCAATTGCCGCTGACCCTTTCTGACGCGTTCGTCGTACACTTGTTCTTGTTTCAAGTGGTTGCATCAGGCTTAACAGGTTCGCCATGACCAGACCGGACGAGGCCCGTCCCTTGCGGGTACTCCAGATAACAGACCCCCACCTGATGGCCCGAGACGACGGTGCCTTGCTGGGTGTGAATACTCGGGACAGTCTCGCGGCCGTGGTCGATGAGGTGTTGCAGGCCCACGGTCAGCCGGACCTGATCCTGGCCACAGGAGATCTGGCCCAGGACGCCTCGGAACAGGCGTATCGCGTTTTCGGTGACAGTCTTTCCTCCTTCCACTGCGGCTCCGCCTGGCTGGCCGGTAATCATGATGACTCCGGAGTTCTCAGCCGTGTTGCGGCGGAGTATCAGGCCGATCGCCGGCAGATTCTGCAGGGCGGCTGGCATTTTGTCCTGCTGGATTCTTCCGTTCACGGCAAGGTTTTTGGTGAGCTGGCGGACAGTGAGCTGGCGTTTCTCGATCGTGCGCTTTCCGAATATCCGGATGTGCCGACACTGGTCACACTGCACCATCATCCGGTGGACATCGGGGCGGACTGGATGGAGCAAATCGGGCTCCGTAATCGCGACGCCTTCTGGGCGGTGATCGACCGCCATCCCCAGGTGCGGATTGTGCTCTGGGGTCATGTCCATCAGGAACATGAAGAAATCCGGAACGGGGTGCAGCTTCTAGCCACACCTTCCACCTGTATCCAGTTCACCTCCGGCGCCAGGGACTTTTCCGTGGAGCCACTGGCGCCGGGTTACCGCTGGTTTGAACTCCAACCGGATGGTCACTTCAGCACCGAAGTTCATCGCGCCAGGACCTTCGAGTTCGAGCTTGACCAGAAAAGCTCCGGCTACTGAGTTACCAGTTCACCGTTCGCGACCGGTTGCGTCAGCCTTTGTCTCAGCTCCCTGGCTGCCGAGACCATCGCCTGTAAGGCCGGTCTCACCTCCTGCCACTGCCGGGTTTTCAGGCCACAGTCCGGATTCACCCACAGCCTTTGGGCCGGAATCCTCTCCGCCGCCTTTTCCATCAGGGCAATAATCCCGGCCTGATCCGGCACGTTGGGAGAGTGAATGTCGTAGACACCGGGGCCGATATCGTTGGGATATTCAAAGTCCTGGAATGCATCCAGGAGCTCCATGTCGGAACGGGAAGTCTCGATGGTAATGACATCGGCGTCCATCCGGGCAATCGCCTGGATGATGTCATTGAACTCCGAATAGCACATGTGGGTGTGGATCTGGGTTGTGTCATCGACCACGTTGGCGGCAATCCGGAAGGCGTCGATGGCCCAGTCCAGATAGTCCTGCCAGTCGGATTTTCGCAGGGGCAGACCTTCCCGTAGCGCCGCTTCGTCAATCTGGATGATCCGGGTGCCGGCGTTCTCCAGTTCCTGCACCTCTTCACGGATGGCCAGGGCCAGCTGCCAGCAGGTCTCGGCCCGGGGCTGGTCGTCCCGGACAAAAGACCAGTTGAGCATGGTGACCGGTCCGGTGAGCATTCCTTTCACCGGCTTATCGGTCAGAGACTGGGCATATCGGATCCAGTCTACGGTCATTGCCCCGGGGCGAGTGATATCGCCGAACAGGATGGGTGGTTTGACGCACCGTGAGCCATAGGACTGAACCCACCCAAACCGGCTGAAGGCATAACCATCCAGCTGCTCCCCGAAATACTCCACCATGTCGTTCCGCTCCGCTTCGCCATGGACCAGGACGTCCAGGCCCAGCGATTCCTGCTCATGGACGCAGTGGGCGATCTCCTGCTTGATCCGGGCCAGGTAATCTGCCTTGCCCAGTTTCCCGGACCGGTACTCTTGCCGCACCTGCCGGATGTCGCCAGTTTGCGGGAATGAGCCGATGGTGGTGGTCGGAAACAGGGGGAGGGGCAGGGCCCTGCTCTGGAGCTTTTGGCGAGCCTCGAAAGTACTGTTTCTCTGGCCAAGCTGCGGCGTAATTCGAGAAATCGCCTCGCGAACTGCCGGGTTGCGAGTTCGCGGCGACCGCCGGCGGGCTTCTACGGCGATACGGTTGTCCTCCAGTTCTCGGGCAACGCTATCCCGGCCGTTATTCAGGGCTTTCGCCAAGGTGGCCAGCTCCCGGAGTTTCTGACGCCCGAAGCAAAGCCACTGACGAATTTCCGGATCGAGCTTGTCTTCACGCTCCAGATCGACAGGAACATGCAGCAGTGAGCAGGACGGGGCCAGCCATAGCCGGTCGCCGAGCCGTGAATGCAAGGGTTCCAGCCAGTCCAGGGTGGCAATGAGATCGGTTTTCCAAACATTCCGGCCGTTGATTACCCCGAGCGACAGTACTTTGTGTGGCGCCAGCCAGTCGGCCAGCCGGTCCGCTTCAGGTCGGGCCGCCACGGCATCCAGGTGCACCCCGGCCACCGGCAATTCGCAGGCGAGCTGGAGGTTTTCCCGCAGCTGGCCGAAATAGGTGGTCAGCAGGAGTTTCGGGCGGGCGGCTTTGAGGTGATGGTAGGCAAGGCTGAAGGCGTGGCGCCAGCGATCGTCCAGTTCGGTGACCAGGGCAGGCTCATCCACCTGGACCCATTCCGCGCCAGCCTCGGCGAGTTGGTCGAGCAACGCACCGTAAAAGGGCAGGAGTCGCTCGAGCAGTGCCAGGGGGTTGCTTCCGTCCTTGGCTTTGCCCAGCCAGAGATAGGTGACCGGGCCGATGATGACCGGTTTGGCACGGAAACCCTGTTTCTGCGCCTCGTCGAGCTGGGTCAGTATCCGGGTCCTGTCGAGCCCGAATTCCGTGTTCCGGTGAAACTCCGGGACAATGTAGTGATAGTTGGTGTCGAACCACTTGGTCATTTCGCCGGCCTGGGTGCCGCAGCAGTTATCGTCGTTGGCACCGCGGCCCCGTGCGGCCCGGAAATACCGGTCGAGTCTGTGACCGTCCGGCTTGCCCGCCCGTCCGGGGAGGTGTCCGAGGGTTTCGCTCATGTCCAGTACTTGGTCGTACAGGGAAAAGTCCCCTGCCGGCACGAGGTCCAGCACCTGTTGGTCCTGCCAGTGGCGGCGTCGCAGGTCGCTGGCGGTAATCTCCAACTCCTCCTCGGTCAGCCGGCCTTGCCAGTAGGCTTCCAGAGCGAATTTCAGCTCCCGTTGGGCGCCAATACGGGGGTATCCCAGTGAGTGAGTGGTAACCATTTTTTGCTCCTGACGTCTGATTTTTTTGCTTTGGATAAGAGTCGGTCAGGTTAGGCGGGTTGTGACATGAATAAAAATGGTATTATTTCAATATTTCATGAAATAAATTCACGAGAGGGTGGGTTGGCCCATGATTGATCGACACCATCTAGAGATTCTCCGTGCCGTTGATCGCGACGGCTCCCTGACGGCGGCGGCAGAGTCCCTGCACCTGACGCAGTCGGCACTCAGCCATGCCATTCGCAAGCTGGAGCGTTACTTGGGCACATCCCTGTGGCTCCGGGACGGTCGTCAGCTACGGTTGACCCAGGCTGGAGAGTATCTGCTGTCACTGTCCAACCGGTTGTTGCCCCAGCTTGAGCATGCCGAACAGGTGATTGGCCAGTTTGCCAAAGGGCAGAGGGGGACGCTCCGTATCGGGATGGAATGCCATCCCTGTTACCAGTGGTTGCTGAAGGTGGTTGGGCCTTATCTTGAGCGCTGGCCGGATGTGGATGTGGATGTGAAACAGAAATTCCAGTTTGGTGGGATCGGCGCCTTGTTCGGTCATGACATCGATATGCTGGTGACGCCGGACCCGCTGCACCGGCCAGGCCTGGTGTTCGAGCCGGTGTTCGATTACGAGCAGGTGCTGGTGGTCGCCCGGGATCATCCCCTGGCGGACAGGGATTTTGTCATACCCGGCGATCTGGAACGGGAGACCCTGATCACCTATCCGGTGGAGGTGGAGCGGCTGGATATCTATACCCGCTTCTTCCTGCCGGCTCATGCCAGCCCTGCGCGGCACAAGACCATCGAGACGACGGACATCATGTTGCAGATGGTCGCCGCCGGGCGGGGTGTGTCTGCGCTGCCGAAATGGCTGGTGGCGGAGTATGCTGAGAAGCTCCCGGTGGTTCCGGTGCGTCTGGGAGGGGAAGGGCTGCCGAAGCAGATCTTTCTGGGCCTTCGTGAACGGGATTGTGAGGTAGATTACCTGAATTCGTTCATGAACCTGGCCCGGGAGGTTCGCTGGGGCTAGGCTCTTGCGTTAAACTGCGCGAAAAATTCAACAGGAAGCACAATCATGAGTGATATTCCCTCAGACCTGAAATACATTGAGACCCACCAGTGGGTGCGGGTGGCTGACGATGGCACCGCTACCGTAGGTATTACCGATTTTGCCCAGGAACAGCTCGGCGATGTGGTGTACATCGGTGTGCCGGATGTTGGTGTGACGGTTAACGGTGGCGAGGAAGCCGGTGTTGCCGAGTCGGTGAAGTCGGCTTCGGATGTGTTCAGCCCGGTGACCGGTGAGGTGATTGCGGTCAATGAGAACCTTGAGGACGAGCCGGAGCTGGTCAATGAGGATCCGTATGGTGATGGCTGGATGTTCAAGGTGAAGCTGGAGGATGCTGGTGAGCTGGATGGGCTGATGGATGCGGCCGCTTACGCAGAGCATGTGGCTGCCGAGGAATAAGCAGTTTGGGAGCATGCGCGTTTCAGGGCGGGCCTTCCGAAACACGCTCAAGCCCATCCCTGGGGCGCTTGGGCTCCGCCATCCCTGGCTCCGCACAGTTTCGGAAGGCCCGCCCTGAAACACGCCCAGACACCAGTGCACGCTGCCAAGGGCACCGATCTTAACTTTCCAATTTTCCTCAGGTGATTTTTGATGGATTTTCCGGTTCTTTACCTGCGCAAGGGTGCCGAACGCCGCCTTCGTGCCGGCCATTTGTGGGTGTATAGCAATGAAGTCGATACCCGCCGTACGCCGCTGACGGAGTTCCAGCCCGGCGATCAGGCCGAGCTGCGGGCGTCCAATGACAAGCCGTTGGGGACGGTGTTTGTGAATCCCCATGCGCTGATTTGTGGCCGGTTGATCAGCCGGAATCCGTCCCAGGGGATGACGCCGCAGCGGTTGACGGAGCGAATGGAGCTTGCACTGGCGGTGCGGGAGCGGTTGTTCGACAAGCCGTTCTATCGCTGGGTGTTTGGTGACAGCGACGGGTTGTCCGGGCTGGTGGTTGACCGTTTCGGGGATACCGTGGTGGTGCAGATTTCCACCGCGGGCATGGAGCTGATGAAGGAGGCGATTGTTCGCGCTGTTCAGCGTCTGGTGCATGCCAATGCGATTATCCTGAAGAACGACGGCAAGATGCGGAAGGTTGAAGGGCTGGATGCATACGTCGAGCAGGCGCACGGGCCGGAGGCGGATCTTCTGCAGGTCGAGGAGAATGGCGTTCGCTTTGAGGTGCCGCTGGCCGGCGGTCAGAAAACCGGATGGTTCTATGACCACCGGATGAATCGTCAGCGGTTGCAGGCCTACGCGCCCGGTAAGCGGGTGCTGGATGTGTTCAGTTATGTCGGTGGCTGGGGGCTGCAGGCCGCCTGTGCCGGTGCCACTCAGGTGACCTGTGTTGATGCCTCGGCAACGGCGATCGATGCCGTGCATCACAATGCGAAGATCAACGGGCTCGACAATATTGAGACCATCGAGGGCGATGCCTTTGAAGCGCTCAAGGCACTGGCAGATGAGAAAGAGAAATACGACATCGTGGTGCTGGATCCGCCGGCGCTGATTCCGCGGCGCCGGGACCAGAAAGCCGGTGAACAGGCCTATGCCCGTCTGAACCAGTTGGGATTGCGGCTGCTGGAGCGGGACGGGTTGCTGGTTTCTGCGTCCTGTTCCATGCATCTGTCCCAGGAAAAGCTGATCGACATCATCCGCAGTAGCGGCCGCAAGATTGACCGGTTCGTGCAGCTGCTGGAGCAGGGCCACCAGGCGCCGGATCACCCGGTGATTCCGGGGATACCGGAGACGGATTACATCAAGTCGTGCTTCGTGCGGTCGCTGACAGGCTTTATTTGAGAGGCTGAAAACGGGGTCTGAAGAAAGCCTTCTTCTGACCCCTCTTTCACCCCGAGCTCACCCCCGCAACGAAATCACCGGCCACCCCGATTCCTTCGCCAGCGCCTCCAGCCTCGGGTCCGGATCCACTGCCACCGGGTTCTCCACCTGCTTCAGAAGCGGCACGTCATTATGGGAATCGCTATAGAACCAGGCCCCCTCCAGCGTGCGTTTGTGATGGTCAAGCCAGTCGTTCAGCCTGGTCACCTTGCCGTCCTGGAAGCTGGGGACGCCGGCGACCTCCCCGGTATACCGGCCATTCACCAGTTCCGGCTCGGTGGCGATCAGGTGCTCAACCTCTAACAACTCCGCAATCGGCTCGGTCACAAACCGGTTGGTGGCGGTGATGATCATCAGGGTGTGGCCCTGCTGGCGATGCCGGTCCAGCAGTTCCCGGGCCTTTTCCTGCATCATTGGGCGTACTTTTTTCTCAAGAAAGGCTTCGCGCCACGCCAGCAGTTCGTCCATGTCATGCCGGGCCAGCGGCTGCAGGGCGAAGCGGAGGTAGTGGAAGATGTCCAGCTCGCCGTTCAGGTATTCCTCGTAGAACCGGTCGTTGGCTTTGCGGTATTCCTCGGCATCGACCAGACCTTCTTCCACCAGAAATTCGCCCCAGGCGTGGTCGCTGTCGCCAGCCAGCAGGGTGTTGTCCAGATCAAAAAGTGCGAGCGTCAAAGGGTGTCCTCCGCTGTTACAAGGGCTTTCAGGAAGGCTCACAGTCTACCATGACCTGTCGGCATCGGCTCCGTTTGCCGAACCCTTGGGATTCTGTAAGAATGAGAGCAACTTGGACAATTCTCGCCGGTCAGAAATTGACCGGCGGCCGACTTTTGAGAGGACTGTGCCGTGATCGATTCAGACGGTTTCAGACCCAATGTCGGAATCATTCTGGCCAACCACAGGGGCGAAGTTCTCTGGGCGAGGCGAATAGGTCAGGACTCCTGGCAGTTTCCCCAAGGTGGAATCAAGCACAACGAATCACCGGAGGATGCGCTTTACCGGGAGCTTGGAGAGGAAATCGGCCTCACAGCCAGTGATGTGGAAATCATCAGCTGTACCCGGGGCTGGCTGAGGTACCGTCTTCCCAGGAGGATGGTGCGCCATCACTCACACCCTGTGTGTGTGGGCCAAAAACAGAAATGGTTCCTGCTGAGGATGTTATCGCCGGACGCGCAAGTGCGTGTGGACGGCACGGATTCACCGGAATTCGACGGGTGGCAGTGGGTTAGCTACTGGTACCCGCTGGGCCAGGTGGTTTCATTCAAACGAGAAGTATACAGACGTGCGCTGCGGGAGCTGGCTCCAAGACTGTTCTACAACATGGAACAGTGGCGGAAAGCCGAGCAGAACCGGCGCCTGAAGGATCACTCAAGATGACGGAATGACCTTGCCATGCTGAGCATACTGCGAAGTCTTGTACAAGAGGTAAACAGCGCCCGCGATCTGCAGGAGGCGCTGGATATCATTGTATCGCGGGTGCAAAAGGCCATGAACACCGAGGTCTGTTCCGTCTATCTGCTCGATCCCGCCACCAACCGCTATATCCTGATGGCCACCGAGGGCCTCTACCGCAAGGCGGTGGGGCAGGTGAGTCTGGGTTATTCGGAAGGTCTGGTTGGTCTGGTGGGTTCCCGCGAGGAGCCAATCAACCTCGAAGATGCCCCCTCTCATCCCCGCTATCGTTATTTCCCCGAGACCGGTGAAGAGCGCTTCCGCTCCTTCCTGGGGGTTCCCATCATTCACCATCGCCGGGTACTTGGTGTACTCGTGGTTCAGCAGCGGGAAAGCTCCCGGTGTTTTGACGAGGGCGAAGAAGCCTTCCTGGTGACGGTCTCTGCCCAGTTGGCCGGGGTAATCGCCCACAGTGAAGCCACCGGTGCCATCAGTGGCCTGTCCCTGACCGGCGAAGAGGCCCGGGATGTCAGCTTCAACGGCGTGCCCGGTGCCCCCGGTGTTGCCATCGGATCCGGTGTGGTGGTGTATCCGGCGGCGGACCTGGATGTGGTCCCGGAAAAACCCACGGAAGATATCGATGGTGAGCTGAAGCTGTTCAAGGCTGCGGTCAAAGCGGTACGGGAAGATATTGAACGCGTGGCGAAGCGACTGGCCAGCCAGCTGCGCCCGGAAGAACAGGCGTTGTTCGACGTCTACCTGCGCATGCTGGGAGACGAGGCATTGCCCGGTGAGGTGGCCAACAAGATTGCTGACGGCATCTGGGCCCAGGGCGCGCTCAAACAGGTGGTCCAGCAGTATGTCCGCCACTTCGAGATGATGGATGATCACTACCTGCAGGAGCGGGCGGTGGATATTCGGGACCTCGGCCGGCGCCTGCTGTCCCATTTGCAGGAAGGTGAGCAAAAACACCTGGTCTACCCGGAGAGAACGGTGCTGGTCAGCGAGGAGCTGACGCCCGCCATGCTCGGGGAGGTGCCCAAGGGGCAGCTGGTGGGTCTTGTTTCGGTCAAGGGCTCCAGTAACTCCCACGTGGCGATCCTGGCCCGCGCCATGGGTGTGCCCACGGTGATGGGCCTGGTGGATATCCCGGTCAACCAGCTCGATGGCAAGGAACTCATTGTTGATGGCTTCGAGGGCCAGATCTTCGCTTCGCCCTCACAGGATCTCCGGGCCTTCTATCAGGCCATCTGTGACGAAGAGGATGAGCTGTTCCGCGGACTCGAGGCGCTTCGTGACAAGCCCTGCGAAACTACCGATGGCCACCGGGTATCGCTGCTGGTGAACACCGGCCTGATGACCGACGTAGTGCGGTCCCTCTCCCACGGTGCCGAAGGCATCGGCCTGTACCGCACGGAAGTGCCGTTCATGATCAAGGACCGCTTCCCCTCCGAGCAGGAGCAACGGGAGTATTACCGGGAACAGCTGGAAGCGTTTGCCCCCAACCCGGTCACCATGCGCACCCTGGACATCGGTGGTGACAAGGCGCTGACCTACTTCCCGATCAATGAGGAAAACCCGTTCCTGGGCTGGCGTGGCATCCGGGTCACCCTGGACCATCCGGAAATCTTCCTCGTACAGGTCCGGGCCATGCTCAAGGCCAGTGAAGGGCTGAATAACCTGCAGATCATGCTGCCCATGATCAGCAATATCTCGGAAGTGGAAGAATCCCTGCACCTGATCTACCGCGTGTATCACGAGGTGCGGGAAGAGGGTTACGACATCCACATGCCGAAGGTCGGCGTCATGGTGGAAATTCCGGCGGCTGTCTACCAGATCCGTGAGCTGGCGGACCGGGTGGATTTCCTGTCCGTGGGCTCCAATGACCTGACCCAGTATCTGCTGGCGGTGGATCGCAACAACCCCAGGGTCGCGCAGTTGTACCATTCCTACCACCCGGCGGTGCTCCAGGCCCTGGTGCGGATTGCCCAGGACGCCCATGCGGTCGGCAAGCCGGTGGGCATCTGCGGTGAGCTGGCGGGCGATCCCGGTGGTGCGTTGCTGCTGATGGCCATGGGCTACGACTCCCTGTCCATGAACGCCGCCAGTCTGCCCAAGGTAAAGTCCGTCATCCGGAGCATCAGCCGTGAGTGGGCGATACAACTGCTGGAAGATGTTCTGCTGCTCGATTCTCCGCATGTCATCAAGAGTTGCGTGGATCTGGCATTGCGGAATGCCGGCTTCGGTCGCTATCTGCGTCCCGGACGAACGTCCTCCATGGCCATCTCTGAACAGGCCGTTTCCTGACATCCTGCCCCGGCCCGGGATTATAGGGTGTGTTTTCTAAATTCGACTGTTATGTTGTGGCCAAAGGGATACCGAAAACGATCCGGTCCGGAGAACGACTGATTATGAGCGCCTCAACAGAACTCAAACCGAAACCCAGAATCGGCCTCGCCCTTGGCGGCGGTGGCCCGCTGGGCGGTATCTATGAGATCGGTGCGCTCAGGGCATTGGATGAGGCGCTTGACGGCCTGGATTTCAACAATCTGGACGTCTATGTGGGCGTCAATGCCGGCTCCTTCGCCGCTGCCAATCTGGCAAACCAGATGACCACGGCCCAGCTGTGCCGGATTTTCGTGCGAAATGAGGCGGAGGTGCATCCGTTCCATCCGGAAGTATTCTATCGTCCGGCGTTCCGTGAAATCGGCAGCCGCTTGCTGGCGGTACCTGGCCTGATGTCTACCGCGGTCAGCAGGTTCATCAATAACCCGTACGATCAGAGTTTCCTCGAGGCGCTGACCATCCTGGCCCAGGCGGCCCCGGCTGGCCTGTTCGATAATGAAGGGCTGCACGACTACCTCAAGCGCGCCTTCACCATGCTCGGGCGCACCAACGATTTCCGGGAGCTAAAGCGCAGCCTGTATGTGGTGGCAGCGGATGTGGAAAGCACTGAAGCCGTGTGTTTCGGGGCGCCCGGGTTTGACCATGTGCCGATCTCCAAGGCCATCCAGGCCAGCACCGCATCGCCCGGGCTCTATGTGCCGGTGGAAATCGATGGGCGTTACTATGTTGATGGTACGCTGCGCAAAGGTCTGCATGCCTCGGTTGCCTTTGAGGATGGCGCCGACGTGGTGTTTGCGGTGAATCCCCAGGTACCCATCGATGCCAGCGCCGCTGTGCGGGCCGGCACCATGAAGCCGGGCGAACTTACCCGCTCAGGTATGCCTAACCTGCTGTCGCAGACTTTCCGGACCATGGTTTATTCCCGCATGCAGTCCGGCATCGCCCAGTACGCGAGAGATTATCCGGACAAGGAAATCCTCCTGTTCGAGCCAACCCGGGATGATGCCAAGCTGTTCTTCTCCAACGTGTTCAGCTTCCAGAGCCGCCGGATGGTGTGTGAACATGCCTACCAGATGACCCGCCGGGATCTGCTTAACCGAGCCGACGAACTGGAGCCGAAATTGGCCCGGTATGGAATCAAGCTGCGCCGGGACCGTCTGGAGGATGAGCAGAGAACCATCAGTACCAGCCTCTATGGCGAGATGTTGCCGTTGTATGTAGCGAAAGGCAGGAAAAAGCAGGCGGAGAAAGGAAAGATCGCCGCCAGCCTGGAGAACGTGACGCATCTGTTCTCCAGGGCCCAGTGACGGAATTAAAAAGGGGTCAGATGAAAGCGTTCATCAGACCCCGGAGATTGCGCTAGAGCTCGGAGTTCAAGTCCATGCCGGGGTCAGATGAAAGCCTTCATCTGACCCCATGTTCCCGTCAGAGAATATACCGGCTCAGGTCTTCATCCTCGGACAACTCCCCAAGCTTCTCGTCCACATACTCCGCGGTCACCTCGAAGCTCTCGGTCACCGCATCACCAGCATCGTAAGACAGGCTCTCCAGCAACCGTTCCAGCACCGTGTGCAGGCGACGGGCACCAATATTCTCGGTAGTCTCGTTGACCTTCCAGGCCACCTCCGCAATCCGGGCAATGGCATCCTCACCGAAGGTCAGTTTGACCCCTTCGGTCGCCATCAGCGCTTCATACTGCTGAACCAGTGACGCATCCGGCTCGGTCAGGATGCGCTTGAAGTCGCCCGGCGTCAGGGCCTGCAGCTCAACCCGGATCGGCAGGCGACCCTGCAATTCCGGAATCAGGTCGGACGGCTTGGACAGGTGGAACGCGCCGGAAGCGATGAACAGGATGTGGTCGGTGCGCACCGAGCCATACTTGGTGCTCACGGTGCTGCCCTCGATCAGCGGCAGCAGGTCCCGCTGTACGCCTTCCCGGGAAACGTCGGAGGAGGTGTTTTCCGAGCGCTTGGCCACCTTGTCGATCTCATCGAGAAACACGATGCCATTCTGCTCCACCGCCTGAATGGCCTTCTGCTTGATTTCTTCCTCGTTGACCAGTTTGGCCGCTTCCTCGTCTTTTGCCTGCTTGAGCGCGTCGGCCACTCGCATCTTCCGGGTCTTGCGCTTGTCGGAAGACAGGTTGGAGAACATGCTCTGCAGCTGGTTGGTCATCTCTTCCATGCCCGGGGGCGCCATGATCTCCACGCCGGCACCGGCGCTGCGCAGATCGATCTCGATTTCCTTGTCATCGAGTTCACCCTCCCGCAGCTTCTTGCGGAACAGCTGGCGGGTGGAGGAGTCATTGCTGGCCCGCTGGCTTTCTTCGTTGAAGTCACGGGGCGGCGGCAGCAGGGCGTCCAGAATCCGTTCCTCGGCGGCATCCAGGGCACGGCTTTCGTGGCGCTTCATTTCCTTCTCGCGCAACATTTTCACTGCCATGTCCGCCAGATCGCGGACGATGGACTCCACATCCCGTCCTACATAGCCCACTTCGGTGAACTTGGTGGCTTCCACCTTCAGGAAAGGGGCATCGGCCAGCTTGGCCAGGCGACGGGCAATTTCGGTCTTGCCGACACCGGTGGGGCCGATCATCAGGATGTTCTTGGGGGTAATCTCGTCCCGCAGGCTGCTATCCAGCTGCATCCGGCGCCAGCGGTTCCGCAGCGCGATGGCCACCGCGCGTTTGGCTTCTTCCTGGCCCACGATGTGTTTGTTGAGTTCGTGGACAATCTCTCGGGGAGTCATTGCAGACATGGTCGCTCCGGATCAATCTTTGGTGGGTAGCACTTCAAC
>Ga0114984_1000081_pt1 | contig 35768 bp, 28 predicted proteins | sample Shrwel1BS1Day1_FD_96987 | JGI IMG/M metagenome (GOLD analysis project Ga0114984, IMG submission 96987) | Subsurface microbial communities from deep shales in Ohio, USA - Utica-3 well 1 S-1-Day1 | ecosystem: Environmental > Aquatic > Deep subsurface > Shale gas/oil reservoir > Produced water/Flow...
GGAATGTCACGGGTGGTGGCCTTGAGTTCTTCAATGCCGGTTTTCTCGGCGAATGCGATCCAGATTTCCGGGATCAGTACTCCCTCAAGGTCAAGACATGCGAGTTCCACAATGGTCTCCTGATTACGTGATTCGGTGGTTGAGCTGCCGCTCGTGATTGATCAGGAGCGTATGATAAGGAAATCCGGTGCGGAATGCATCGTGATTCTGGCTTTCACGACCTGGGCAACAAGATATAAATATATAGTTTGTCATTCCTTCAAGCTATGAGGGATTTAATGTTAGCCTGCCCGGACACTATTTAAAGGTATGTTTACCCCCCATGACGGATATCGACACCCTTCGCACGGAACTCGAGGGCCAAAGCCCCAGGGCCATCCTCAAGGCCGCACTCCAGCGTTACGACAACATCGCTATCTCGTTCAGCGGTGCCGAGGATGTGGTCCTGATTGAAATGGCCCACAAGCTCACCGACAACCTGCAGGTGTTCACCCTGGATACCGGCCGACTGCACCCGGAGACCTATGAGTTTGTGGAGAGGGTCCGCAAGCATTACGGCATCGGGATCGAGGTGCTGTTCCCCGACGCAGGGGAAGTTCAGGACCTGGTCAATCGAAAGGGGCTGTTCAGTTTCTACGAGGACGGACATTCCGAGTGCTGCGGCATCCGCAAAGTCAATCCGTTGAAACGCAAGCTGGCGACGGTGGATGCCTGGATTACCGGTCAGCGAAAGGACCAGAGCCCCGGCACCCGCAACAACGTGCCGGTCGTACAGGAGGATTCCGCGTTCTCAACGGAAGACAGGACCCTGGTGAAGTTCAATCCGCTGGCCAACTGGACATCCAGGGAGGTCTGGGACTACATCCGGATGTCGGAAGCGCCCTACAACGAACTGCACGAGAAAGGCTTTGTCAGTATCGGCTGCCAACCTTGCACCCGGCCGGTGCTGCCGGGTCAGCATGAGCGGGAAGGCCGCTGGTGGTGGGAAGAGGCCACGAAAAAGGAATGTGGTCTGCATGCCGGGAACCTGATCGCCAAAGACTGATCAGGCCCACCGATCCTTTCGGATTGCCCACTTGCGGACAGCCCACTTAATAAGTGGGCAGTTCGACGTCCTTGAACAACTCCTCGATCTCTGGCCGACTGCCCTGATGGGCGACAGCTGCATCCACCCTCTCCCTGGTGAGGTGCGGTGCAAACCTGTGCATGAAGTCATACATATAGCCGCGCAGGAAGGTGCCCTTGCGGAAGCCGAGCCGGGTGACACTGGGCCGGAACAGTTTGCGCGCATCCAGGGCAACCAGGTCGGTATCGGTCTTCGGATCGAAGGCCATGCTGGCAATAATGCCAACGCCAAGTCCAAGGCGGACATAGGTCTTGATGACGTCGGCATCGGCGGCGGTGAACACCACCTTGGGTGTCAAACCCTGTGACTGGAAGGCCTCGTCCAGCTTGGAGCGACCAGTGAAACCGAACACGTAGGTCACCAGCGGGAACTCCGCCAGCTCCGGCAAGGTCAGCTCCGGCTTCCGGGCCAGCGGGTGATCCTTCGGCACGATGACGCTGCGGTTCCATTTATAGCAGGGCATCATGATCAGATCGTTAAACAGCTCCATGGCCTCGGTAGCAATGGCAAAGTCCACGGCTCCGTTCGCCGCCATCTCCGAGATCTGCATCGGGGTGCCCTGGTGCATGTGCAGGGACACATCCGGGTACTCTTCGATGAAGCCGCTGATAATCGGCGGCAAGGCATAGCGGGCCTGAGTGTGGGTGGTGGCAATACTCAGGTCACCCTTACGCTGGTTACTGAATTCCTGGGCGATTTTCTTGATGCCTTCCACCCGTCGCAGGATCTCCCCCGCCTCGCGGATGATGATCTCGCCGCCCGGCGTGATACGGGTGAGGTGCTTTCCGCTGCGGGCAAACACCTCCAGGCCAAGTTCGTCTTCCAGCAGACGAATCTGTTTCGAGATCCCGGGCTGCGAAGTGAACAGGCTTTGGGCGGTCGCGGACACGTTCAGATCGTGATGGGCAACTTCCCAGATATAACGCAATTGTTGTAATTTCATCGGCTGCTGCACTCCCGCATAAAAACTTTATCTTTCATTCTTTTTTATTATAGATAAAACCTTTTCCAAAGTTTAGACCAAAATTGCATTTACGCATCATCTGACCGCAGTCTGAGTCATTAGAAACCTTGACTTGTCTGACGCAAAGCACACAATCCAGGGAGGCTGGGAGAGCCGTGCCCGACGGGACCGCTCTTTTTTATCAGTGCTCGATGATCCGGCGGAACGGTGGCAGGGCATCCAGCAACAGCTGACCATAGCGGCGGGCAATGATGCGACGGTCCAGGATGGTGACCCGGCCCGTATCCTGCTCGGTACGCAGCAGCCGGCCGACCGCCTGCACCAGCTTCATCGAGGCATCCGGAACGGTGATTTCCATGAACGGATTGCCACCGCGCTGGGTCACCCATTCAGCGAGACTGGCTTCGATGGGATCGTCCGGAACCGAAAACGGCAACCGGGTGATCACCACGTGGTGCAGATACTTGCCCGGTAAATCAATACCCTCGGCAAAACTGGCTACCCCGAACAGCACACTCGGCCGGCCCTCATCCACCCGGCTGCAATGCTGTCGCAGCACTTCGCCTTTGGCCATATCGTCCTGGGTCAGGATCAGATCCGGATATTCCGGGGCCAGGGCATCGCGAACCTGCTGCATCTGCCGGCGGGAGGTAAACAGCACCAGAGTGGCCTTTTCGCCGGCCCACAGGTCCGGCAGGCGCTCAACCAGGGCATCGGTAAAGGTATCCTCGTTGGGCATGGCTTTCATGGCGGGCACCTCCACGGTCGCCATTTCGCCATAACGGAAGGAGCTGGGCACCACCAGATATTTGCTGGCCTCCGGCAGCCCCGCCCGGGACCTCAGGCGATCAAACCGGCCCAGCGCGGTCAGCGTTGCACTGGTCAGCACCGCGCCGTAGGCCCGTGACCAGAGCCGCGAATACAGCAGGTTATCCGCCAGCACCGGAGAGCTGTAGAGAGTGATATCTTCGGCGTGGTCCCAGCGCTGCCGCACCGCCCAGCGGGCCGGTGGCGGACTCTTGTGTTTTGGCGCCGGGGCGCCCTGCTCTTCATCATCCTGTTTTTCCTGGCTGCCGGCACCGGCCTGGTCACACCATGCCGCCCAGAGTCTCAGTTGTTCCTCGGACCGGCTGTGGAAGGAGCCGATCACCGGGTACCACGCCTCGGCGGTATCCCGGTCGATGTCGTGTTCCTTGCGGTCGTCAAAGGCCGCCTGAAGTTCATCGGACAGAGCGCCAAGATGGCGAACCAGGCCAGCCGTGGCGATGCGGGCCTCACCGGCAAGCTCCGCCAGTTTCTCCGGCAACTCGCCTTCCGGATAACGCCACTGGGCGGTCCGGCGCTCCTCGTTGAACTCCCAACCGGTGTTCTGTTCCACTTCCTCATAGACCCGCGCAAGCATCTGGTCCACGTCACGGGACGCTGTGCTGATCTTGTCGAGCATCTTGATACCCTGGCTACCCGGAGCCAGGAACGGCTGCATCTTCACCAGCGCCTGGGACAGCTGTTTGAGCCACTGCCGGGTGGCGTTAAGAGGAACCGACGCCGCGAAATGGTTCAGCGCCTTGTCCGGCAGATGGTGGGCCTCGTCAAAAATGAACAGGGCATTTTCCGGTTCGGGGAGGATTGCGCCGCCTCCCAGTGCCAGGTCGGCCAGCACCAGGTCATGGTTGGCGACAACGATATCGGCGTCGTCCAGGTCCTTGCGGGCATCAAAGAAGGCGCAGCTGTCAAAATAGCTGCAATGGCGATTGGTGCACTGGCGGTGGTCAGTGGTGACCTGACGCCAGACGTCATCAGGAATCTGCTCCGGCCAGTGGTCCCGGTCTCCGTCCCATTTCCTGGAACCGTAGCTGGCCAGCATTTCCTCGAAGAAGGCACGGGAGCCCGGTTCGTCACCGGATGGGCTGTCCAGCAGGAACAGGGGCATGGTGTCGCTGTCACCGTTGCCCTCATCGTGAAGCCGTGCCTCCAGGCGGGACATGCACAGGTAGCGGCCCCGGCCTTTGGCCAGGGTCCAGGAGAAATCCATCTTGCTGTGCTTCTTCAGGTCCGGCAGATCCTTGAGGACAATCTGGTCCTGCAAGGCCACAGTGGCGGTGGAAATCACCAGCGTCTTGCCCAGAGCCCTGGCGACCGGAATCGCGGCGATCAGGTAGGCCAGGGTCTTGCCGGTACCGGTTCCCGCTTCCACCACACAGGTGGCGGGCGGCGAGGTGCGCTGGCCATCGTTATCGGTGATCTCACCCATGTAGCGGGCGATCTCGGCGATCATCAGCCGCTGGCCATAGCGGGCCCGGATTTCCTTGCCCGCGAGAACATCCCGGTAGCCTTGCTGGATCTGTTGCTTGATCTCTTCCGTCAGTGCCATCAACGCGGGCTCACCCAGTCGCGGACCGTACCGACCCTGAACAATTGCCCACGCCTGCTCAGGACCACACCGTCTTTTGTGATGCGCTCCACCGTCAAACCGGAGAAGGTGTCTCCGGCGCGCAGGTAGTGGTCGTTGATCATCACCCGGCTTGAGGACGGGTCGGATGAGTAGAGATGGCTGTTAAAGGTCAAATCGGGAATGCTCTTCTGGAATGACAGGGGTAACTCGACAAGATGCGGTACCCTGCCTGAGCTTTCGACTTCAGGCAATACCGGATTGCCATCGCTGGCACTCACCGACGGCACGATGATCGTCGGCTTCTCCGAAACCCGCGGTGCCGGGGCAGCCCGGAGCTCCGGATCTTCCGCCTCGCCGGTCTCGGCCACCCAGTCATCCGCCGTTGCCTGACTAACGGGTTCCGGGACGCCAGCGGGTGCTTCCCGGCTGGCACCTATGGCAACGTCCTTCTTGACAGTCGCCGGTCCCTGTTGCTGTGAGGGAGTCGCAATCAAGCCCTTATCCGGCCAGAGCACCACCGCCAGAACTGCCGCATTCACCAGTAAAGCCAGGGCAATCCAGACCGCAGCCGAACTGCTCCGCTTCTTTTTGGGCCGATGAATGAGCTGGACCTGTTGGCCCAGGTCCGGAACCTTGCCCTGGCGCCGTTCGGTTTCAGATTTCCGGAGTGCATCGAGGATATAGGACACAGCTTACCCCTTACTGCTCGAAATACGGGGAACCAGGCGCGGCCCGGGGGCATCCAGATCATTATTGATCTGGATAACCGTCATGGCGCCGGCGATGCCATCCACTGCCAGGCCCTTTCTTTCCTGGTACCAGCGCACCTGTTGCTCCGCCGGCATGCGTTTCACCCGTCCATTCTCGGTAGCGGATTCAGTGTACCGATCGGCGAGTTCCATCATCCTGGCGCCGATCCACAACTGCTGGCCACTTTCGGAGGCATAGAAATTGTCACCGGTCATGTATTCGGGCAAACGCCACAGCACGCGGTACTCTCCGAACCAGTATTGTTCCAGGGAGGCAAAGGACATTTCCCGGGATTGGCCGCCAGGGAGCATGACTTCCGCCAGATCTCCATTGAGGGACTTGAGCACGGCATAACCGGTCTCACCGGCCTGGTTCCGGAGCCGGAGCATGGCCGGCCGGTTCAGGAACTCGAGGCTCCGACGTGTTCCCTGTCGTTCCAGGCACCCCAGGCCGACGGTCCGGGCGTAATCGCAGGCGACGGGATGATCCTCGGGCCGGTAACTCTTTTGCCACAGACCGAAAAGCAAGCGGAAAGCTCCCGTCGCATCGACCCGGTCTTCGGGGAACTGGAAAGCGATAAGCGGCTCCCGGACAGACTCCGTGGCCGGGGTTCGTTCACTGGCAATTTCAGCGCCGGCTTCGTGCCCCGCCTCCCGTGATTCGGCCCCTCGCTCAACCGCACCCGCCTGCTCAATTTCGTTTTCGGCCACCGGCCCTGCGATGTTGGCCAGGGGCCAGCGGTCAACCAGCCAGACCGTACCCATGATCGCCACCAGAATGGAGGCCGCCAGCATCAGGTATTGCGAGCCGCGGCCGGAGCCGCTATTGGCGGTGACCGGGGCCGAATTGCCACCCCGAACTTCCTTCGCAGCCTGTCTGATATGACCGGTGGTGATTTCGTGTTCGCCTTCGGCGTAGGCACCGAGCAGCGCCCGGTCGCTGATCAGGTTGATCAGGCGGGGAATGCCCTGGCTCTCCTTGTAAAGCCGGTTGATGGCGCCCTGGGAGAAGATATCCCCGCGCATCCCGGCCACTCCGAGGCGGTACTTCAGGTAAGCCGGCAGCTCGTTCCGGTTGATGGCATCCAGGTGGTAGCGGGCCGTGACTCTCTGGTTTAGCTGGCGCAGTTCGGGCAGGGACAGGATCTGCTGCAGCTCCGGCTGCCCGAGCAGCACGATCTGCAGCAGTTTCTTCTCGGCGGTCTCAAGGTTGGTCAGCAACCGCAGCTGTTCCAGTACATCGGCCGACAGGTTCTGCGCCTCGTCAATCAGCAATACCTTGTGGCGGCCGGCGGCGTGGGCATCGAGCAGATCCCGGTTGATCAGATCCACCAGTTGCTTGATGGTGGCGCCCGGCTCGTGGGCAATCCGCAGCTCGTCGCAGATGGCGGACAGCAGTTCCCGGGCAGACAGCCGGGGATTGAGGATCAGGGCAATGTCGACGTGATCCGGGGCACTCTCGATAAAGCAGCGGCTCACCGTTGTCTTGCCGGTCCCTACCTCCCCGGTGATTACGATGAAGCCACCCTGCCCCTTTACCCCATACATCAGGTGAGCCAGCGCCTCCTTGTGGCGCTCACTCAGGTACAGATAGCGGGGGTCTGGCGCGATGGAGAACGGCGGTTCCCGGAACCCGAAAAAATCGTAGTACATGGACGTCCAGTCAGATGCTCAGGCACCGGGCATGAGATCCACCTGCCCGGCTTGTCATGGCGGTATGATAGCGCCCGTTTCAGCGGCGTGTCATCTCAGGATGCACTGGAATCGGAATTGTCTACCAGCCGGAGTTCGGCGGTTCGTCGATTCTGCTGTTTAAGGCGCTTTATGCATCGTTCCAGGGTCTTGGAAATCCGTGCATGGGAACGGATCATCGAGATTTTCGGCCAGGTGGCCCGTTCTCCCGCCAGGGTCATCTCCCGGACATAGGCCGGATCGGGATTGGCCAGCATCCGGCTGAAATCCCGCACCGAGTAGGATGGCGCGATGGTGACATCACCGGAATAGCGCTGGGCCATGATGGTGTATAGCTGCCCCGACACCTGCCGGAGCAGTTCGGGCCGCAACCGTTTGCGCAGGTAATCGAACACCCCCTGGCCGTGGAACTGGATCTCGGTCTTGAGCAGGTGCGCCGGCAGCCTGGCCAGGGAGAGCTTTTCATCCTCGCCCTGGCCGCTCAGGAACGGCACTACGTGCGGGTTGGTCTGGCTGACGATGGTAAAATTCACATCGTACAAATGCATCAGGCGCTCAATAGGCAGATCACTGACCACGGAACCATCCACAAACCTCACTTTGGGCATGTAGGGCACCGCATTGCCGTGCAGGTCCTTCTTCATCAGGGTAACCGGCGGGAAGATCCCGGGCACTGCAGCGCTGGCCAATGCCGCACTCCAGACCAGCAGATAGGGCGAGGTGTACCCGCACAGGAGCCGGGCCTTCTGGTGGACCTCTACTGGCGAGACACTGACATTGATCGACCGGCCGGTATGCTGATACGCCTCTTCGAAGGTGTACTCCCCAATATTGTCGCGCAGGCAGGAACGGAGCTGTTCCTGGTCCATGAGGCCTTCGCCGCGCATGGCACTGAGCAGGCCGCGCCATTTCCAGGCCTTGAGATTGTGATTCTCGGGAGTCAGCATTTCCGGGATTTCGGCGTCCGTGTGAACACCCAGAATGGCCGCAATAATGGCGCCGCTGCTGGAACCGGCCACTACCTGGGGCAGCAACCCTTTTTCCCAGAGCGCCTTGATCACCCCGAAATGGAACATGCCCAGGGTGGCACCGCCACTGAGCAACAGCGCGGGCCGGCCATAACTGGTCAGGGTATCGCGGAAGAACCGGAGCTTGTCTGCCACCGGGAATCCCGGTACCGGGTTGTCGCAGAGAAAATCGAGAGATTCACAGACCTGGGTGATGTATTCCTCGATCAGATGCTTGGTGCCGACCCTTGACCGCGTATAGAGGGCGGGATTGCCCATATTACCCAGATCATGGTGCAGGCCCTCGCGAAGCGCACGCTTGAGCCGCTCAAAGTCATTCTGCTGGCGGTACTGTTTGAGATTGCTCAGGCGATCGTAGATAAGCTCGTAGTGGTAGAGGTCAGAGACAAACTCTTCCTTCCACTCGGCACTGCCTTCCAGGAAATCGAGCTCCAGGGCTGCGGCTTTCCAGACTTCGTAATTCGGAGCCTCCGCCAACATCTTCCGGTACTTCGCAATCCTCGCATCCTTGATCACGCTGGCCTCCTCACGGGTCGCGCTGGTCAGAAATCCTCAAGCATCAGGTCTTCGTCATCGTCACTGGCAAACGGATCTTCGGTCACCTTACCATCATTGATCAGGAATTCACGGCGTTGCAGGAAAGCATTGCGCACAAAGGTGTAACTGTCGCCGGAGATAAACCCTTCAGCCGGAATCAGATCTGCCCGTATGTCCACGACCTGCAATGCCCGGGCGTAGTAGACCTCCGGACTTTCTGCAGCATCCCACAGGGTCGGGAAAACAAAACCGTCAGTGGCCAGGCCACTGAAGTGTCGTGGTGTTGATGGACCAAGAAAAGGCAGCATCAGATACGGCCCTGAGCCCGCGCCCCAATACCCGAGGGTCTGGCCGAAATCCTCCGGCCGCTCAGGCAGATCAAATGCCGTTGCCACATCGAACAGGCCGCCCAATCCGAATACCGTGTTATAGGTAAATCGGCCGGCAGCAACGACGGCGGACTCGCCCTTCAGCTGCAGCAGGCTGTTGATGAAGTTGCGGACTTCCTGCAGGTTATTGAAGAAGTTGGTGACGCCCCGGTCGACCACCCCGGGAGTGACCGTACGATAGGTCTGGGCTACCGGCTTCAGGAACCAGCGGTCAACAGTCTTATTGAATGCGTAAACGCTCCGGTTCCAGGACTCGTAGGGATCATTCGGATCGACCGGTGCGGCACCTTCCGGCGGAGGCTCCTGCACCGCCTGGGCCTGTACCTGGCCAGCCAGCAGCATGGCCAGAACCAGCGCGGCCAGGGGGAAGCGCCCGGGAAAAAGTTGTCTCATCATATACTCTCGGATTGTGAATCATGTTTCGCTTCATCGAAAATACCGGCACTATCCGCTCGTCATTATATCTTTTCCGGAGGACTCCGGAACCTCAACGACGCTGCCGGATACCCTGAAGCAACTGGCAGCCCGTTAAGATATCAGATCAACGGCGGCGAACCACAACGTTGCCGATGGAATAACCCGCGCCGAAGGAGCAGATCACTCCGATGTCGCCGGATTCCAGATCGCCCTTGTACTTGTGGAAGGCAATGATCGAGCCGGCGGAACTGGTATTGGCGTATTCATCCAGGATCACCGGCGCTTCCTCTTCGGTCGCGTCCCTACCCAGGACCTTTCGGGCAATCAGCTGATTCATATTCAGGTTGGCCTGGTGCAGCCACATCCGGCGCAGGTTCTCCGGCGACAGGGCCAGCGCTTCCAGGTGGTTCTGGATCGTCTGGGCCACCATCGGCGAGACTTCCCTGAACACCTTGCGGCCTTCCTGGACAAAGAGCTTGTCCGGCTTGCCAATGCCTGATTCATCCGCACGGTTCAGGAAGCCGAAATTGTTACGGATGTTGTTGGAGAACCTGGTCTTCAGGCTGGTACCGAGAATCTCGAAGCCCTGCCCCTCTTTGGTGTTTTCCTCCCGCTCCACCAGGATGGCGGTGCAGGCGTCACCGAAGATGAAATGGCTGTCCCGGTCCCGGAAGTTCAGGTGGCCGGAGCAGATTTCCGGGCTGACCACCAGTACCGAGCGGGCGGCGCCATTTTCTACCGAATTGACCGCAGCCTGCAGGCCAAAAGTGGCGGAACTGCAGGCCACGTTCATGTCGTAGGCGAAGCCGTCGATGCCCAGGGCTGCCTGCACTTCAATGGCGATCGCCGGGTAGGGGCGCTGCATGTTCGAACAGGCCACGATGACCGCATCCACATCCGCCGGGGTTTTACCGGCCTGTCCCAGTGCCTCGTTGCAGGCGGCTACGGCCATGTCACACTGAACCGAATGCTCTTCGTTGCTGCGCTCGGGGATACAGGGCGTCATCCGACGCGGGTCGAGAATGCCTTCCTTGTCGATCACATGCCGGCGCTTGATACCGGACGCCTTCTCAATGAACGCGGAGGAAGAGTACTGAAGCGGGGCAATGTCACCACGCTCGATCTCCTCGGCATGTTCGTCGTTATAGAGGTCAACGAACTGGTTGAACGCTTCAACCAGCTCATCGTTATCAATTGTTGCAGGCGGTGTGTACAGACCAGTTCCGCTAATGACGGCTTTTATCACGCTAACTCCACGTCAAGACAGTGAAAACTTGATGACAGAATGATGTATTGTCGGAAATACTACCACAGTCATCCGGATTTTCCCTTTACCGGTCTCAGACTCGGGTTTTTTCCCATTGTCTGTCGAGGCGTTTTACCGAAACCGTCATCGCGGTGCCCAGTTGCTGGGCAAAAAACGACACCCGGAACTCCTCCAGCATCCACCGGTACCGGACCAGCTCCGGATCCCGGATACCCTGCCGCTGCTGCTCGTCACGCTTGGTGGCATAGCGGGCCCACAGAGATTCGATGGTGTGCAGGAACTCCCGCTCCCTGCCCATTTCCCGGGGCATTTTCTCGAGCCGGACCAGGCAGGCCCCGAAGTACACACCGAACCGTGCCAGCCATTCTGGCGGGGTTGCCACCAGGAAGCCGGGGTACACCAGGTTCTCCAGCTGGAATTTCAGGTCCGCCATGCTGTTGGCCAGGGCGAGGTTGATCTTGCCCTTCAGATGTTTGGCGACCTTCTGGTAACCGCTCATGGCTTCATACAGCCGCTGATCTGCTTCCTCCAGGGCGGGGATAAAGTCCCCTCGTCGGGCGTCAAAAACCTGGTCAAAGTCCGCCTGTGACCGGGGCAGCTCCCCGGACAGGAAATGCCGGATCACGGTGGAAAGCAGCAGGTCATCCAGCAACAACCGGGCTTGTCCGACCGGGGCGAACATCAGGGCGGACTGTTTGAACCGGGGCAGTTTCCGCTCCAGATCGTTCAGGGTACTGCCGAAACGGTTGACAATGAGCCGTGCGACACCTTTCCTGGTGGTGTCTTCGGCTGTCAGCCGGTCCAGGCAGCGGATCTGCCGGACGGTCTTGCCCTGGTCCTCCAATGCGGGATACACCGTCACCTGCATGCCGCCCTTCTCGGTCTGGACCTGGCGGGGCAACTCGCCGAACTGCCAGTCGGTGTATTCACCCGAGGGCCGATCCTGTTTGCTGTCCCGACTGACCGATGCCAGCGCCTCTTCCGCCTTGCCTTCCAACCGGGACTGAATTTCACCGATTTCGCGGCTCTCGGCCAGCACCTTGCCGTTGTCACCCATGATCCGGAGGTTCATCCTCAAGTGCCCGGGCAGCTCCGCCTCGGACCAGGCTTCCGGATCAATACGCACACCGGTCATACGACGCAGCTCATCCCCCAACTGCTGGGTAAGCGGTGCATTGGACGGCTGCATGTTGGCCAGGGCGGCATCGACAAAATCCGGCACCGGCACGAAATTCCGGCGCAGGGCCTTGGGCAGCCCCTTCACCAGGGCAATGCACTTCTCCCGGAGCAGGCCCGGCACCAGCCACTCCAGGCGCCGGGAAGGAATCTGCTTCAGCGCCATCAGGGGCACCTGCATGGTGACGCCATCCCGTTCGCTGGTCGGCTCGAATTCATAACTGAGCGGGTATTTGACACCCTCCCACTCCAGATAGTCCGGGTAAAGCTCGGCCGCTCCGGCATCCAACGGGCGCTGCAGAACGTCCTCCTCCGTGAGCTCCAGATTCCGGAGCTCCTCCGCCGAGAGATTCTTCCACCAGGACTCGAAGTGCCGGCCACTGACGATATCCCCGGGCAGCCGCTCGTCGTAGAAGGCAAAAAGCACCTCGTCGTCCACCAGAAGGTCCCGGCGCCGGGTTTTCTTCTCCAGGTTCTCGACGGTATCGAGCATCTGCCGGTTGCGGGCGATGAAAGGCGCCTTTGACCGGTAATCCCCTTCCACCAGGGCACGGCGGATAAACAGGTTACGGCTTTCGACCGGGTCCACTTTGGCGTAGGGAATGCGACGCCCGGGTACTACATCGAGCCCATACAGGGTCACTTTCTCGTAGCCCATCACCTGGGCGCGCTTCTGTTCCCAGTGCGGCTCGAAGTATTTGCGCTTTACCACATGGCCGGCAAGCGGCTCGATCCACTCCGGCTGGATGGCGGCCACCATGCGGGCAAAGACCCGACTGGTTTCGACGATTTCCGCCGCCACGATCCACCTGGGGGCGGACCTGGCCACCCTGGAGCCCGGAAAAATCCACACTTTGCGGTTACGGGTGGCCAGATACTCTTTTTTCTCCAGCTTTACCGCCACCTGCCCCAGTAAGCCGGCCAGGATTGCCTTGTGAATCGGATCGTAACTCGCCGGTTCCTTGTTGAACGCCAGCTTCTGTTCACGGCAAATCAGCGTGAGCTGGCGGTGGATATCCCGCCACTCCCGCATACGCATCCAGCTCAGGAAGGTCTTCTGGCACAGTTTCTTGAGCTGGTTCCGGGACAGTTCCTGCCGCTGCTGCTCATACCAGTTCCAGATATTGAGCAGGGTGGCAAAGTCGGATTCCTTGTCATTGAACGGCGCATGGGCCTGGTCCGCCGCCTGCTGTTTATCCTGAGGCCGCTCCCGGGGATCCTGAATGCTGAGGCCGGCGATCACCACCAGGGTCTCCGCCAGACTGCCCTGCTCTGCCGCGGTCACCAGCATCCGCGCCAGGCGCGGATCCAGCGGCAGCCTGGCCATGGTCCGGCCCAATCTGGTCAACCGGCGCTCGTCATCGACCGCGCCCAGTTCTTCCAGCAGCTTGTAACCGTCATTGATCTGCCGTTTGTCGGGCGCTTCCAGGAACGGGAAGTTACGGATCTCACCCAGGCCGGACGTAGCCATCTGCAGGATGACAGAGGCCAGGTTGGTACGCAGGATTTCCGGATCGGTGTACTCCGGCCGGTTGATGAAATCGGTCTCATCGTAGAGCCGGAAACAGATACCCGGTGCCACCCGGCCGCAACGGCCGGCGCGCTGGTTGGCGCTGGCCTGGGACACCGGCTCGACGGGCAGGCGCTGGATCTTCGAACGCACGCTGTAGCGGCTGATCCGGGCCACCCCGGTGTCAATCACGTAGCGAATGCCGGGCACTGTGAGCGAGGTTTCCGCCACGTTGGTGGAGAGCACGATGCGCCGGCCCCGGTGGGACTGGAATATCCGGTTCTGTTCCTGGTTGCTCAGGCGGGAGTATAGCGGCAGTACCTCGGTGTGCTTCAGATCCACGTGGCGGAGCACCTTGCTCAGGCTGCGGATCTCCCTCTCCCCGGGCAGGAAGACCAGGACGTCGCCCGGCGGCTGCTTTGCGCTGCGTTCGTGGTCCTCGATTTCCCCCAGGGCATCCAGCACGCCATCGGTCCAGCTCTGGTCCCGGTCATCCTCGTCACCGGTCAGGGGCCGATAACGGATATCCACCGGATAGGTGCGGCCACTGACTTCGATCACCGGGGCCTGGTCGAAGAATTCGCTGAAACGCTCCACCTCGATGGTCGCCGAGGTAATGATGACCTTCAGGTCCGGCCGTTTGGGCAGTAGCTGCTTCAGATAACCGAGCAGGAAATCGATATTGAGGCTGCGCTCGTGGGCCTCATCGATGATCAAAGTATCGTAACGGTCCAGGAACCGGTCGTGCTGGATTTCCGCCAGCAGGATACCATCGGTCATGACCTTGACCCGGGACTGCTCCGAGGTCTGATCCGTGAACCGGACCTGGTAACCGATTTGCTGCCCGACCTGCTCGCCCAGCTCCTCGGCGATCCGGGCCGCGACGCTCCGGGCGGCAATGCGGCGGGGCTGGGTGTGGCCGACCAGGCCCCGGATGCCGCGACCGCTGTTCATGCAGATCTTCGGAATCTGTGTGGTTTTCCCCGAACCGGTCTCACCGGCAATGATCACAACCTGGTTCTGTTCGATGGCCTCGCGGATGTCATCGACCCGATCGGACACCGGCAGGGCGTCGGGAAAGCTCGCCGGCTTGTGCAGGGCCTGGCGTTGCCGGACCTTTTCCAGCCCCCGCTCCAGCCAGCCCGCCATTTTCTCCAGATCCTTCTGGCCCGGCTTGCCCTTGGTGCGGGCCACCGTCCTGATGATACGGGCGGCCTCCTGCTGATTACAGGCATCCAGCTGCTCCATCATGGCCTTGACGGCGACCCGGGAATCCGGGCGCGGGGAGGACATTGCGGGGCTGTCTGGCGTGGTCTTTGGCATTGAAAAGAGGAACCGGTGTAAAGCTCAGTGGGGTCGATTCGAGCAGCACAGTCTAGCAGACTGCCGGACTTAAAAATAAAAACCCCGCCGGAGCAGGGTCTTCAGGGCGGCAACGGGATTACTTGCCGGCTTCATCCCGCAGTTCGCGACGCAGGATCTTGCCCACGTTGGTCTTGGGCAGTTCGTCGCGGAACTCGAAGTACTTGGGCACCTTGTAGGCGGTCAGGCGTTCACGACAGTACTCTTTCAGTTCGTTCTCGCTGACTCCCTCGGCAGTCGGCACAAGATAGACCTTGACCGCCTCGCCGCTCCTGGCATCGGGGATGCCGACGGCCGCACACTCCGCCACTTTCGGATGGGCGCTTACCACATCTTCCACTTCGTTCGGGAACACATTGAAGCCGGAAACGATGATCATGTCCTTCTTCCGGTCAACAATGCGGATGTAGCCGTCTTCCTGGATCAGGGCAATGTCCCCGGTCTTCAGGAAGCCATCCTCGGTGAAAGCCTTCCGGGTATCCTCCGGGCGCTGCCAGTAGCCGCGCATCACCTGCGGACCCTTGACACACAGCTCGCCGGGCTCGCCCAGCGGAGTCTCGTTGCCATCATCGTCGATGGTCTTGACGATGGTGGCGGGTATCGGCAGACCAATGGTGCCGACCTGGATAGCGCTGGGAGGGTTGAAAGCGACCACCGGGGAAGTCTCGGTCATCCCGTAACCCTCGGAGATCTCGCAACCGGTCACCCGTTGCCACATCCTGGCGGTGTCGCTGGTCAGGGCCATACCACCGGAGGATGTGAGCTTCAGGGAGCTGAAGTCCAGATCCTGGAACTCCTCGTTGTTGCACAGGGCGACGAACAGGGTGTTCAGGCCCAGGAAGGCGGTGAACCTGTGGTTCTTCAGTTCCTTCACGAAGCCCGGAATATCCCGGGGATTCGGGATCAGGACGTTATGCGCGCCGGCTTCCACCATGAGACCAAAGTTCAGGGTGAAGGAATAAATGTGGTACAGCGGCAGGGGCGCGATGACCACTTCCTTGCCCTCTTCCACGGCGTCTTCCATCATCGGACGAGCCTGAAGCAGGTTCGCCACGAGGTTGCCGTGAGTCAGCATGGCCCCCTTGGCTACGCCTGTGGTGCCGCCGGTATACTGCAGAACCGCGATATCGTCCTTCCCGGTCTCAACCGGGGTGAACTTTTCACGGGCGCCGGCACCCAGAACCGCCGGGAGCTTGTGGGCACCGGGAATATTGAAGGCAGGCACCATCTTCTTGACGTGCTTGACCACCGCATTCATCAGGGTGCGTTTGATCGGCGAGTTCATGTCGGCAATTTCGGTAATGATGACATGCTCGATGCCGGTCTGGGGCACTACCTTTTCGGCGTTGTCTGCCATATTGGCCAGCACCACCAGCGCCTTGGCGCCAGAATCGTTGAACTGGTGTTCCATTTCCCGCTGGGTGTACAGCGGGTTGGTGTTGACGACAATCAGGCCGGCACGCATCGCGCCGAAAACCACCACAGGATACTGGGGGAGGTTCGGCATCTGCACGGCGATGCGGTCCCCGGGCTTCAGATCAGTCTTGTTTTGCAGCCAGGCTGCAAAATTACGGCTTTGGGTGTCGAGGTCACGGTAAGTGAGAGTTGCACCAACAGCACTGAATGCGGGGCGGTCTGCGTATTTCTTCACGGCCTGCCCGAAGACATCCACCATGCTCTGGTATTTATCCAGGTCTACCTCACGCGACACGCCGGCGGGGTATTTGTCCCGATAAAACTGCTCAAAATCCATCACCATCTCCTGTTTGGCGGTTCTGATTGTAATGGTCGACTAAAGTCTGACTGATCAAAAAATCAACCCGACAAAAGTATCAGCCAAAAAAAGTGGAGAGAGAATAGCAGTTTTGTAATCGATAAGGTAGGTTTCAGGCAACACACCTGACAACCATTATGTTTTCAATAACGTGCGGAGCACACCATGAACGACCCCCTGGATACGCTGGAAAACGTCACCTACGACGAACTCAATGAGGGCGATACCGCCACGTTTACCCGGACTCTCACCGAGGACGACCTGTACCTGTTCGCCGCGGTTTCCGGTGATGTGAATCCGGTACACCTGGACGCCGAATTTGCCGCCAATACCATGTTCAAGGAACGTATTGCCCACGGCATGTGGAGCGGTTCCCTGGTCTCGGCCGCACTTGCCACCGTAATGCCGGGGCCCGGAACCATCTACCTGGAACAGAACCTCGCCTTCAAACGGCCGGTAAAGCTGGGTGACACTATCACGGTGAACCTGAAAGTACTGCGAAAGGAGCCAAAAAACCGGGTCGTTGTGGAGTGCGATGTGCGCAACCAGAACGATCAGCAGGTGGTTGTCGGCGAAGCCAAAGTCATAGCTCCGAAAGACAAGGTGAAGCTGAACAGGCCGAACCTGCCCGAGATCACTATCGACCGCTGACTGGCGCCCTGTCGGCGTCCCTGTGCTTTTTATTGAAGCCGGGGTCAGATGAAAGCTTTCATCTGACCCCGTTTCACTTACTCAGTTGCCTCATGGCCGACTCAAGACCATCGATAGTCAGCGGATACATATGATCACCCACCAGCTGCCGGGTCATGCCGAGTGAACCACCCGTGCCCCAGTAACTTTCCGGAAGCGGGTTGAGCCAGACCACCTTGCGGAAGTGGTCGGTAACGCGCTGGAACCAGGTGGCGCCGGCTTCCTCGTTCCAGTGTTCGATGGAGCCGCCGGGATGGGAAATTTCATAGGGCGCCATGGTGGCATCGCCGACAAAGATCACTTTGTAGTCCGGTGTATACTTGTGGAGGATGTCCCAGGTGCTGGTGGTCTCGTTCATGCGCCGCACATTGTTTTCCCACACATTTTCATAAATGAAGTTGTGGAAGTAGAAATACTCCATGTGCTTGAACTCGAGCCCGGCCGCCGAGAACAGCTCTTCACAGACCCGGATGTGCGGGTCCATGGAGCCGCCCACATCGAAGAAGATCAGTACCTTAACCGCATTGTGCCGCTCGGGAACCATCTTGAGGTCGAGATAGCCGGCATTGCGGGCCGTGGAACGGATGGTGTCGTCCATATCCAGCTGATCGGCCGCGCCCTGGCGAGCGAATTTACGCAACCGGCGCAGGGCCACCTTGATGTTGCGGATACCCAGGGTGATGCTGTCGTCCAGGTCCCGGAACTCCCGTTTTTCCCAGACTTTGACGGCCCTGCCCTGGCGATCGTTCTTCTGGCCGATGCGAAAACCCTCAGGGTTGTAGCCGTTGGCACCGAAAGGCGATGTACCGCCGGTACCGATCCATTTGTTGCCGCCGGCGTGGCGCTCCTTCTGCTCTTCCATGCGCTTCCTGAAGGTTTCGATCAGCTCCTCCAGGCCACCGAGGGACTCGATCTTCGCCTTTTCCTCATCGCTGAGGTGCTTCTCGAACTCTGCCCGGAGCCAGTCATCCGGAATCAGGGCTTCCAGCAGGTCATCCAGGTTCCGGATACCTTCGAAATAAGCCTGGAAGGCACGATCGAACTTGTCGAAATGGCGCTCGTCCTTTACCAGGCACAGGCGCGCCAGATAATAGAACTCCTCCATGTCGGCGAAGGCCAGGCGTTTCTGCAGGGCCTCCAGCAGATCGAGGAATTCGCGCAGGCTGGCGGGCACCCTGGCCCGCCGCACTTCGAGAAAGAAATCAATCAACATAACGCGGAACTCTTGCCGGAAATCAGTTGCGACGGCGTGCCATGAAAGCCAGCTTCTGCAACAGGTGCACATCCTGCTCGTTTTTCACCAGGGCACCATACAGGGGCGGCAACGCGGTTCCCGTATCCTTCTCCTGCAGGGCCTTGGCGGTCAGTTCATCGGCCATCAGCAGCTTCAGCCAGTCGATCAGCTCGGAGGTGGACGGCTTTTTCTTCAGGCCCGGTACCTTGCGCACATCGAAGAAGACTTCCAGGGCATCCCGGACAATCTCCTGCTGCAGGTTCGGGAAGTGGACGTCCACGATGTTCTGCATGGTCTCGTGGTCCGGGAAGCTGATGTAATGGAAGAAACAGCGGCGCAGGAAAGCATCCGGCAGTTCCTTCTCGTTGTTACTGGTAATGACCACGATGGGGCGGTGTTTGGCCTTGACGAATTGCTGTGTCTCGTAGACGAAAAACTCCATGCGATCGAGCTCGAGCAACAGGTCGTTGGGGAACTCGATATCGGCCTTGTCGATCTCGTCGATCAGCAGCACCACCTGCTCCTCGGATTCGAAGGCTTCCCAGAGCTTGCCCTTGACGATGTAGTTACTGATGTCCTTGACCTTCTCATCGCCCAGCTGGGAGTCGCGCAGGCGAGAGACCGCGTCGTATTCATACAGACCCTGCTGGGCCTTGGTAGTGGATTTGATGTGCCAGGGAATCAGCCTCATGCCCAGGGCAGATGCCATCTCTTCCGCCAGCAGCGTTTTGCCGGTGCCGGGCTCGCCCTTTATCAGCAAAGGTCGCTGGAGCCCGATCGCCGCGTTGACGGCCATTTGCAGGTCATCGGTGGCTACATACTTCTCGGTACCGGTAAACTTCATGCTCTCTTTTCCTGTCGATTACTTTTCAGGTTTCTGATCAATAGCGGGCCAGGCAGCGCTCATCGTTTGACGAGGCGATAGCGTACCAGATCCAGGATCCATACCAGCAACATCACCAGGCCCGCAAGGCCGAAGTTGAACCACGCCATGCTGGCGGTTTCCGGGTTCCCGAGGATCAACTCGTACCCCCCATACAGCCAGGCGGGCATCCACCAGCCTGCCACATCCGGCGACTCGACGGGTGTCAGCAGAAGCACCATCAACGCCGACAACAGCAGGGTGCGAAGCCCATACAGGGGGACGAAGCGGAACAATCGCTTCATCATGTAGAAGAATATTACGAAGGCAATGGCATAAGCGGCCCAAAAAATCCCGTAGGCCATTTGTGTATCCGCGTCTAACATTACAATACCCAGTGAATGATGTGTTCTTCCCAGTCTTCTTCAGGCACCTGCTCTTCGGAAATTACCCGGTGTCGCACCGAAATGCCGGCCTCGTGCACGGACTCCGGATCCCCGGTCCGCAACGGATGCCAGGCCGCCAGCCCACGGCCCTCGGCAAGCGAGCGATAGGCGCAGGTATAGGGCAGCCAGTCGTAATCGCCGACAGTATCCGGTGTGATCACAGTGCAGCCGGGCACTTTCTGCAAACGCTCGGAATACACCGTGCACCGGCAGGTGTCCTGATCCATATACCGGCATACAAGATCGGTATGGTAGACCTCGCCGGTGTCCTCATCCTCGAGTTTTGCCAGGCAACATTTGCCACAGCCATCGCACAGGGACTCCCACTCCCGCGAGGTCATCTGGTCCAGGCGTTTACGTTGCCAGAACGGGATCCCGGCAATCATTTGTTGCGTTGCTCCAGCGTACGCCTGAACTCGACCACGTAGCCTTCCTGCTCTTCCGGCATCTGCAGGTAGAAGTCCTTTTCCCCGATGGCTTCCAGAACCTGTTTGCCGGTGGCCCTGGCCAGCTTACGATCCGGAGTCAGCAGCAAGTCCATGGAATGGATCGGCGCTCCGAAGATACCGCGAAGGCCCTCGGGGAGTTCGTCCCAGGTCTGCCCACGGCGCACGAATACGTAGGTATCCTCCTTCCGGCTACTTCGGAATACGGAGATAAATTCCCGTTCTTTCATTGCTTCAGTATGTCCTCGATCTGGCTTCGAACCGGGGCCAGCAACTCCTCACGCCAGCCCTGGAAAAACGGATTGCCGTCCAACTTTCCATCCTGCATCAACTTCTCAAGACGCTTTCTCGGGGCAACCAGTTCCATTGGAATATCAGCAGCTTCCGCTACCTTTTTCACAGTACGCTTCAACTGCTTGAAGCTGGCCTGCTGATCACGACTCAGGGGAGGCGCAATCCGCTCAAGCCCGGCATTATCGGCAGCTCGGGCATCCCGAACAAGTTCGAGTATGGTTTCGCCATAACGGCGCACAGCTCCGGATGGTATGCCCTGGATGTCCCCCAGCGCACGCAGCGACTCCGGCAACCGCTCGGCAACCAGGATCAACAGGGCATCGGCAAACACCCGGTTCCGGGGCATGTCCCGGCGCTGGCATTCCAGCTCCCGCCAACGCACCAGTTCCTTCAGAACCGCCTGCTGCTCGGGGTTCAGGGCCCAGCCGGCCCGCAACTTGAGGTAATGCTGCTCCGGATCGTCCTGGGCAGCAAGCTCGGAGGCAAACCGCCGGGATTCCTCGAACAGCGCCTCGACCAGGCCGCGGGGCTTCAGGGATTCCAGTACCCAACGATACATGGGCTCGAGAAAGCGGATATCGTCCACGGCATAACGCTGCTGCGCATCGCTCAGGGGACGGGCCAGCCAGTCGGAACGGGTAGCCGACTTGTCCAGGGTTTCCCCGAACAGGGTTTCAACCAGACGGGCATAACCCAGGGAAAAACCGGCGCCGGCCATGGCCGCGCCAATCTGCAGGTCCACCACCCCCTGCAACTCAACTCCGAGCCAGTGGCGAAACAACTCCAGGTCCTCGCTCATGGCGTACAGGAGCTTGGGAATCTCCGGGGTCGCCAATACCTCCCGGAACACCTCAGAGGCCTCGGCCACATCCGGATCGATCAGGCAGTAGCGATCCCCGAGGCCCAGCTGGACCAGCCCGGGGATGGGATAGAAGGTGTTGACCCGTTCGAACTCGGTATCAAGAGCAAGTGGCTGGTCCGGAGCTGCCGCTGCCAGCCATTTGTCCAGTTCCCGGGGAGTCTCGATCCAGTGAATGATCTCGGGGGCCGGGGGAACGGCCACGGCCGGTGAAGAAGATGCCATAGGGAAGCCCGGGTAGCCTATTCGGAGAGTGGTTTGCGCCCGCGGAAGGCATGGGTCAGTGTGAAGCCGTCAACATAGCCGAGTTCGCCACCGACCGGAATACCATGGGCCAGACGGGTGATGAGGATGTTCCGGCCGTCGAGCCGGTCGGCAATGTAGTGGGCCGTCGCCTCACCCTCGACGGTGGGGTTAGTGGCGAGAATCAGCTCGGTCACCCCTTCGTCCCGGACGCGTTTGACCAGGCGTTCGATGCCGATTTCTTCGGGGCCAACGCCATCGATGGGCGAAAGATGGCCCATCAGCACAAAGTAACCACCTTTGTAGTCGCCGGCCTGCTCGATGGCCAGCAGATCAGAGGGGCTTTCCACCACACACAGGGTGCCGTTCTTGCGGGTCGGGTTCTCACAGATCCCGCAGATCTCGGTATCCGCGAAGTTCTGGCAGGATTCGCAGCGCCGCACGCCGTCCATCGCCGTGCGCAGGGCCTCGGACAAGCGAGTGCCCCCTGACCGGCCGCGCTCCAGAAGATGGAAGGCCATGCGCTGGGCCGTTTTCTGACCCACGCCCGGAAGGCAGCGCAGGGATTCGACCAGTTCATCAACCAGTGGACTGAAAGCCATCAACTATCCTCGGAATACAACAGACGAACGGATCAGAACGGCATCTTGAAACCGGGGGGCATGCCCATTCCCGACATCATTCCGGACATCTTTTCTTTCTGGTTGGCCTCGACCCGGCGAACGGCATCGTTCACCGCAGCGGCAAGAAGATCCTCAAGAATCTCTTTCTCTTCGGACATCAGCGAAGGATCAATCTCGACCCTGCTGACATCATGACGGCCGTTCATGGTGACTTTCACCAGGCCCGCTCCGGCCTCGCCAGTCACTTCGGTCCTGGCGATCTCTTCCTGAGCCTTCTTCATCTCTTCCTGCATTTGCTGGGCTTTTTTCATCATATCGCCCATGCCATTAAACATGTTCTATCTCCTGCTGGTCTCGATGGGCCGGATACTGTCTTCGACTATCCGCGCCTCAAATCGTTCAACAATGGACCGGACCACGGGATCCTTCCGGATGGCGTCCTCCGCCGCTTGCTGGCGTGCCTGGCGCTGCCGTTCCTCATACGCGGCTGGCGTATGCGGCCCGGGTTCGCCCCGCTCTATGCGTAACTCGATGGAGTCGCCAAAGCGATTTCTCAAGGCAGTGGTAATTTTTTCCTCATGCCGGGCATTGAGCAGACGGGCGTGGCCATCATCAATAGTGAGCACGATGGTATCGCCGTCCTGAACCATGGCGCTCTGGCTGGCCAGGTTACCGGGCATGCCAACGATGCCAAGATCCCGGAAATCCCGCTCCCAGACGAAGTCGCCACCCTGTTCTTCGACGACCGGCCGGGGCGCGGGCTCAGCTTCCGGTTCGGGTTTTGTTTCTACGTCTGCTACCGGCTCGGGACCCGCCTCACGCGGTTCCGGCTCCGGAGCCGTGACCGGAGCCACTTCGGGCGCAGGTGCGGTTGCTGCCCGTCCCTGTGGCTCGGGCTCCGATAGCTTCGCCGCAGCAGCAGGCCCGGGCTCATCCCGGGCTTCGCCCGAAGCCGAGTCACCACCGGAACCTGCTGCCGGAGGCTCCCGCCGGTCAGTACCCGGGCGGAACGCCAGCATCCTCAGCAGGGCCATTTCAAAACCCATGCGGGCATCCGGCGTGATAGCCAGGTCTTTTCGGCCCATCAGCGCGGCCTGATAGAACAGCTGGGCATCCTCGGCGCTGAGTTTCCCGGCCAGCGCCCGGACCTGGCCGGCATCGCCCAGGGCATTATCAGCACTGCCCGGCACGACCTGCTCCATGGTCACCCGATGGAACAGGGACAGCAGGTCCGCCAGGATTACACTGTAATCCGGGGCAAACTCCGAGATCCTCGCAATTTCCGAGAGCAGGCCCGGCCCGTCACGTTCCACCAGGGCATTGACAATCCGTTCGATGTCCCGCTGGTCAATGGTGCCCAGCATGTTACTGACGTCACTGGCGGCAAGCTTCTGGTTACCAAAGGCAATGGCCTGATCAGTCAGGCTCAGGGCATCCCGCATACTGCCATCCGCCGCGCGGGCCAGCAGCCACAGCGCCGGCTCCTCGAAGGGAATCCCCTCTTCGGTCAATACATGCCTGAGATGACCGGCAATGTGCTCCGGGGTCATGCGCTTGAGGTTGAACTGCAGACACCGGGACAGCACCGTGACCGGGAGCTTCTGGGGATCGGTGGTGGCCAGCAGGAACTTCACATGCTCCGGCGGCTCTTCCAGGGTTTTCAGGAATGCGTTGAAGGACTGATTGGTAAGCATGTGCACCTCGTCAATGAGGTACACCTTGTAGCGGCCACGGGTCGGCGCGTACTGGACATTATCGGTAAGTTCCCGCATGTCATCGACGCCGGTGCGGGAGGCCGCATCGATCTCGATCAGGTCAACAAACCGGCCTTCCTGGATCTCCTGGCAACTGGTGCACTGGCCACAAGGATTCGGGGTTACGCCGGTTTCGCAGTTGAGGCAGCGGGCCAACAGACGGCCGATGGTGGTCTTGCCCACACCGCGGGTCCCGGTAAACAGGTAGGCATGGTGCAGACGCTGGTTTTCCAGGGCATGGATCAATGCCTGAAGCACGTGTTCCTGGCCCACCATGTCCTCGAAGGTCCGGGGGCGCCATTTTCGGGCAAGTACCTGGTAGCTCATGTTCCGTCAACTGCTGTGAAAATGCGATTAACCATAGCATGGACCCGCTTTGATAAGAAGCAAACAAAGCCGGCACTCTGTCACCGGGACCGAAGCACAATTACGGGCGGAGCATCAGGGGATTAACACATCGGGAGGGGGAAACTGGGGGTGACCCCACCAGCGGATCTCCGGCACACAATTCCACCGCTTCGGCTGCTCCCTTCCGGGCCTGACCGGGTTCACGGTTTCATGTTGCGGAGGCACCAATGGGGCCACCATAACGACGTTCCGGGGTTTCCTCCGAAAGCGGCGCGCATAGTAGCAAATGGACCTGCAGACTACAACGGAAAATCGCGCGCCCCGGAAATTCACAGCGGCAAAGGCACTTCATCCTGCCGGAACCAGCAGGCCAGACTGTACCGGGTACGATTTGCCGGCAGCACCTCGTGGGGAATTTCCTCGCTCAGGAACAGGGCCATTCTGCCCGCTTCCGGAACGACCACTGCGCATACTTCGTCCCCGTCACCCCGGCTGAACACCTGTAACGCACCGCCATCCTCCGGCGCCCAACCCTCATTCAGATACAGAACCAGGCTGACCACCCGGGAAGCACGGCCACGGAAGCTGTCCAGATGCCTCTTGTAGAAATCCCCTGGATGATAGGTAGCATAATGGGTCTCGAACCGTTTCAGGCCCAGAAAAAGCCGCTGGTTCAGACCACAGCGGATGGCATCGAGAAAACCGAAGAGCTCCGCCTGAGGCGGGGTAATCCCCTGCAACCAGGCGATACGGTCACGGCGCACGGCGCGATCCCGGACCAGATTCGGGCCGCGCCCGACTCCTGCAGCCTTCATGGCATCGGTGCGATCGAGAATAGCCACTTCGTCATGCAGCGCAGCAAGCAGAACAGGTCCCAGCCGGTCACGGACATCCAGGGACATCCAGCCGTGTTCACTCAGGCCGTCCGCCAGCTGATCCAGCCAGTCGTCAGGGACATCCGCAACCCTCGCCTGCCCTGTGTCAACGACCGTAATGTCACTGCCGGCAACAACAGCCAGCTCAGGGCTTTCGGTCCGCGAGAGGGGGTTTCTGACCGGGGTAACTGTGGAATTGTCCATGGCTGGGCCTCTTCGGGAAACCGGCGCTATTTTAGGCACAAATCTCGCCGGGCGGTCAGTTTTAATTTACTCTGAAGATAAGTGGATACACTTAACAGTCATCTAACCCGATACGTTTATGTCAGAGAGCAGCCACAGAACCCCACGATCCCTTTCTCCGGGCCAGTGGTCCTTCACCCGCTGGAAAACCATCGGGCAACTGGAAGCCCTGGAGGTCCATCACCCACTGTTTCGCGCCACCCTGTTTCTCCAGGGGGCACACCTGACGCAATTCATGCCAAGCGACGAACCGGACTGGCTATGGCTCAGCAAGAGCGCCAGGTTTGAATCTGGCAGGGCGATCCGGGGCGGCATCCCGATATGCTGGCCCTGGTTTGGCAATCCCGGAAAAAATCCGCCAGCCGTCCGCAAGCGCATCCATACCAACAGCGCCCACGGCTTTGCCCGCACCGCGTTATGGAAACTCGAGGATGTCCGGGAGAACGCCCACGAAGTGGAAATCAGCCTCTCCCTGGACGCCAACGAGGATTTTGCCGACGTCTGGAGCGGCCACGCACTGGCACTGATCACCTTCCACTTCTCGGTACGCGGCTGCCAGTTGGCGTTGACCACGACCAACCTGGGCGCAGAGGCCCTGGCCTTCAGCCAGGCCCTGCACACTTACCTGCCAACCCCGGACGTGACGCGTTCAAGGGTACTGGGCCTGGGCTACAGTCAGTATATCGACACCCTCGATGACTGGGAGTACAAACACCAGGAAGGCCCGGTGTATTTCGAAGGGGAAACCGACCGCATCTACGAGAGCGGAGAGCCCCTGACCATCGTCACTCCATCAGGCAACCGGAAGCTGACCTCTGTGGGCAGTGATTCCATCGTGGTCTGGAATCCGGGCCCGGAAAAAGCGGCCCGGCTATCGGATTTTCCCGATGAGGCCTGGAAGACCATGCTGTGTGTCGAAACCGCCAATGCGGCCAGCGACTACAGAGTGCTTAATACCGGACAGAGTCACACCCTGGGTGTGCTGATCGGACGCAAATAACCGGGGAGAACGGATGAGCCTGGCGAGTTACCTGAAATCCAAACTGATACCCGCAGATGTCGACGAACACATCAACCGGATCCGCAAGCCCATCGGTTCGCTGGGGTATGACCCCTGGGGCTACAACAACGAGGCCATGAAATACGGCTTCAGCCTGACCCGACTGATCTACGAAAAGTATTTTCGTGTTGAGGCCCACGGGGTGGATAACGTGCCGGCCGAGGGGCCGGTGCTGATCATAGCCAATCACAGCGGCCAAGTCCCTCTGGATGGGCTCCTGATTGGCTTTGCCCTGGCCTCCCGTGAGCAGCAGCCCCGAATCCCCAGGGCCATGATCGAACGGTTCTTTCCCACCGTTCCCTGGCTCGGGAACCTGCTCAACGAAATGGGCGCGGTACTTGGTGACCCGGTCAATTGCGCGAAAATGCTCGCCAATAACGAAGCCGTCATCGTCTTCCCGGAGGGTATCCGGGGCTCTGGCAAGCTCTACCGGGACCGTTACCAGCTCAAGCGCTTCGGCAACGGTTTCATGCACCTGGCGATGAAATACAAGGCAGCGATTGTGCCCGTGGGAGTGGTGGGCTGTGAAGAGACCATCCCCGCCATCGCCAACATCAAACCACTGGCAAAAGCGCTGGGAATTCCCTACGCACCGGTGGCCATGCCAGTGGTGCTGCCGGCAAAAGTACACCTGAACTTCGGAGCCCCGATGTACTTTGACGACCTGGAAATTCCCGAGGAACAGGTCACCGAACGGGTGGATAAGGTCAAGGCGGAAATCAGCCGGCTGATCGACAAGGGGCTGACTGAAAGGAAAAGGCTTTTCTGATGACCGAACAACGCAGACCACACATCCTGATTACCGGTGCCGCCGGCGCCCTCGCCCGACAGGTCATTAAACAGCTCCGGGATACCTGCGATCTGGTCGCCGTGGATTTCCGGGAACAGGTCTACCTGGGCGACGACATCCCCAGTTATTGCATCGACTTTACCAAGCGGGTATTCGAGGATCTGTTCCGGCGCTACGAATTTGACGGCGTCATCCACCTCGGCCGGATCCAGTCCAGCCAGCTGACCCGCATGCGCCGGTATAATGCCAACGTGCTGGGCACCCAGAAACTGCTGGATCTGAGCCACAAATACGGCATCAAACGGGTTGTGGTGCTTTCTACCTACCACGTCTATGGCGCGGTGGCCTATAACCCGGCTCTGATCGACGAGTCCGCACCGCTGAAAGCCGCCGGCCTGAGCGCGGATCTGGTGGATTCAGTAGAACTGGAGAACCTGGCCAATATTTACCTGTGGCGTTATCCGGAACTGAACATCACCATCCTGCGGCCCTGCAACATCGTGGGCCCGGGCGTGCGCAACACCATCAGTACCCTGCTGGCCAGCGAACGGGCACCGGTACTGGCTGGTTTTTCACCAATGATGCAGTTTATCCATATCAACGACATGGCCGATGCCATCGTCAGGGCCTACAAGAAGCCGGTTCGCGGGGTCTTCAACGTAGCTCCGGAGGACTGGGTGGCTTACCAGCACGCACTGAAACTGTGTGGCTGCAAACGGATCCCCATACCCTCCATTCCACCAATGGTCCCGAACCTGATCCTGAAAACCCTGAAGCTGAAAAGTTTCCCTTCGTACCTGACCGCCTTTTTCAAGTATCCTGTCGTTATTGACGGCAGAGCGTTTGCCAGGGAGTTCGATTTCAAGCCGAAACGACCCCTGAAGGAAATCTTCCGGTTCTACCGGGAGAACAAGCGGCCGGTGTAACTACCGGAATGGTCGTGGATATTTCCACACCCTTACCAGGAAAACCAGGAGCCAGCTTTTTTCCTCTCTTTCAGAAGGTTATAAAATGCATCTGCAAGCACTGTAAAAATACTGACGATTCCCCCCCCTCAAATCACAAAAAGGCTTACAAAGTCGGGAACCGACACTTCTTCGATTCGCTGCTGATCCTTACACAATCCGAAAATCCGCTCACACCGCGGCCCTGGAAACCTCGTCGCCAGATTGGCCCGGAACTTCTCCTCGAGCAACGGAATGCCTTCTTTCCGACGCCGCCGATGGCCAATCGGGTATTCCACAGCCACCTTGTCGGTACTGGAACCATCCTTGAAGAACACCTGTACCGCGTTGGCGATGGAGCGCTTCCCGGGTTCCAGGTATTCACGGGTGTAGCGGGGATCTTCCACCACTTCCATCTTGCCCCGCAGCTCGTCAATGATCGGGTGACTTTCGTGGAAGCTGTCCTCGTAGTGCTCTGCTGTCAGGCTGCCGAAGATCAGCGGCACTGCCGTCATGTACTGCAGGCAATGGTCCCTGTCCGCCGGGTTGGCCAGCTTGCCCACCTTGGAGATAATGCGAATCGCAGACTCGTGGGTGGTGATGACGATCCTGTCGATCTCATCCAGCCGGTCTTTTACTTGCGGGTGCAGCGTAACCGCCGCCTCGGCTGCGGTCTGGGCATGGAATTCGGCGGGGAAGGAAATCTTGAACAGGATGTTCTCCATCACGTAGGAGCCGAATTCCTGTGGCAGGGAGAACTGCCGCTCCTCCTCGGGCTTGAGCTTCTGGTCCTTGTTGGTCTTGCTGAACAGGACGTCGTAAAAGCCCCACTGGGGCGCGGTCAAGACACCCGGAATGCCCATCTCACCGCGCATGGCGATGTCGGCGAGCCGGACCGCACGGGAGCTGGCATCCCCTGCCGCCCAGGATTTCCGGGAGCCGGCATTGGGGGCATGGCGATAGGTCCTGAGTGCCTGGCCGTCAACCCAGGCGTGGGACAGGGCCGACAGCAGCTGTTCCCGGTTGGCACCCATGAGCCTGGCGGCCACGGCCGTTGAAGCCACTTTCACCAGCACTACGTGGTCCAGCCCCACCCGGTTGAAAGAGTTCTCCAGTGCCAGCACGCCCTGGATTTCATGGGCCATGATCATGGCTTCCAGCACGTCCTTCATCACGAAGGGCGCTTTGCCCTCGGCCAGCCGTTTCTGGGACAGATAATCCGCGACTGCGAGGATGGCCCCCAGGTTATCGGAAGGATGGCCCCACTCTGCGGCCAGCCAGGTGTCGTTGTAATCCAGCCAACGAACGACGCAGCCGATGTCCCAGGCGGCTTTCACCGGGTCGAGCCGGAACTGGGTGCCTGGTACCCGGGCGCCGTGGGGAACAACAGTGCCTTCGACGAGCGGACCCAGATGCTTGGTGCATTCCGGAAAACGCAAGGCAAGAAGGCCGCAGCCGAGGGTGTCAATCAGGCAGTTACGTGCCGTATCCCAGGCCTCTTCGCTGTCGATCTTGTAGTTCAGGACATAATCCGCGATTTTCTGGAGTACCTCGTCATAATCCGGGCGGACGTTGACGTCGAAAGTTGCAGACATGCTGTTACCTCCATTCCTGATTGCTTTCCCGGGGAAGTAAAAATGCCCCCGGCTCTTTATCACCTACCTCTATTACCACCTACCTGAAAGATAGACGGTAAACAGTCCGGGGGCATTGTCGGTTCAGCGGGGTCAGCCCTGGAAAGAATCCCCCGGCACCCTCACCCAGCCTTCCATCAGAATCCGCGCACTGCGGCTCATGATGGCTTTGGTGGCGGTCCACTGACCATTCACTTCCTTCGCCTCCGCGCCAACGCGCAGGGTTCCGGACGGATGGCCGAAGGTGACGTGGGTCCGGTCCCCGCCGCCGGCGGCCAGGTTGACCAGTGTGCCCGGAACCGCAGATGCGGTGGCAATCGCCACGGCGGCTGTACCCATCATGGCGTGGTGGAGCTTGCCCATGGACAGGGCGCGCACCAGTACGTCGATGTCACTGGCGGTGATCTGCTTGCCACTGGATGCCACGTAATCCACCGGCTTCGCGACAAAAGCCACCTTGGGGGTGTGCTGGCGATCAGCCGCCTCGCTCACATCCTTGATCAGGCCCATCTTCACCGCACCGTGGGCACGGATGGTTTCGAACATCTCCAGCGCCTTCGGATCGCTGTTGATGTCGTCCTGCAGCTCGGTGCCCTTGTAGCCGATATCTTCGGCGTTGATGAAGATGGTCGGGATGCCGGCGTTGATCATGGTGGCTTTCAGGGTGCCCACGCCCGGGACTTCCAGATCGTCCACCACATTGCCGGTGGGGAACATGGCACCTTCGCCATCGGCCGGATCCATGAACTCGATCCGGATTTCCGCCGCCGGGAAGGTCACGCCATCCAGCTCGAAATCGCCGGTTTCCTGTACTTCACCGTTGGTGATGGGAATGTGGGCGACGATGGTCTTGCGGATGTTCGCCTGCCAGATGCGCACGGTGCAGGTGCCATTCTCCGGGATACGCTCCCGGGCAACGAATCCGCCGTTAATGGCGAAGGCACCGACCGCTGCGGTGAGGTTGCCGCAGTTGCCGCTCCAGTCCACGAACGCCTTGTCGATGCCTACCTGGCCGAACAGGTAGTCCACGTCGTGGTCCGGTTGGGTAGGCTTCGCCAGGATCACCGTTTTGCTGGTGCTGGAGGTGGCGCCGCCCATACCGTCGATCTGTTTCTGGTAGGGGTCCGGGCTGCCGATAACGCGCATCAGCAGCTTGTCCCTTGCCTCACCCGGTTTCTGTGCTGCTTCCGGGAGGTCCTGAAGGCGGAAGAACACGCCTTTGCTGGTGCCACCGCGCATGTAGGTGGCGGGGATTTTTATCTGGGGTTTGTTGGTCACTGGGAGTTGGCCTCTTTAAAGATGGGTTTTTGCCACGAAATCCACGAAAACCACGAAAGGACACGAAAAAAAGACAAAGACAGAAAGAATGAGGCTGCGGGTAACTTCCGATTCTGCGATTACCCGCAACCCATTTTTCTTTTCGCTTTTCTTCCGTGGATTTCGTGGATTTCGTGGCTACTCATTCCTTCCGCAGTTTCCACGAAAAGACGCGGAAAAAGGACAAAGATAAACAGAACCAGGCTGCGGGTAACTTCCGATTCTGCGGTTACCCGCAACCCATTTTTCTTTTCGCTTTTCTTCCGTGGATTTCGTGGATTTCGTGGCTGATCCTATCCTTTGTTTGTTTACCGTCAGGCCGCGCTGGTGGATTCCAGGAAGTCCTGGGCGAAGCGTTGCAGAACGCCGCCGGCTTTGTAGATGTCCACTTCCTCGGCGGTGTCCAGTCGGCAGAGCACGGGAACGTGTTCGGTGCTGCCGTTCTTGCGGTGGATGACCAGGGTCAGCTCGGCACGCGGGGCCGGGGTGCCTTCCACGTCGTAGGTCTCGGTGCCGTCGAGGGCCAGGGTCTTGCGGGTGGTGCCTTCCTCGAACTGCAGGGGCATCACGCCCATACCGACCAGGTTGGTGCGGTGAATGCGCTCGAAACCTTCGGCCACGATCGCTTCCACACCGGCCAGGGCAACGCCCTTGGCGGCCCAGTCACGGGAGGAACCCTGCCCGTAGTCGGCACCGGCAATGATGATCAGCGGCTGCTTGCGCTCCATGTAGGTTTCGATGGCTTCCCACATGCGGGCGACCTTGCCTTCCGGCTCGATGCGGGCCAGGGAGCCTTGCCTCACGTTACCGTTTTCGTCCAGAACCATCTCGTTGAACAGTTTCGGGTTCGCGAAGGTGGCACGCTGGGCGGTCAGGTGGTCGCCCCGGTGGGTGGCGTAGGAGTTGAAGTCTTCCTCCGGCAGGCCCATTTTCGCCAGGTACTCGCCCGCTGCGCTGTCCGGCAGAATCGCGTTGGATGGCGACAGGTGATCGGTGGTGATGTTATCCGGCAGGATTGCCAGCGGGCGCATGCCCTTGAGGGACTTCTCACCAGCCAGGGCGCCTTCCCAGTAAGGCGGGCGGCGGATGTAGGTACTCTGCGGGCGCCACTCGTACAGCGGGCTGCTCGCAACCTGGGCTTCTCTGGTGACGTCGAACATCGGGATGTAGGTCTGGCGGAACTGCTCCGGTTTGACCGACTGCTTCACGATGGCGTCGATTTCCTCGTCGCTCGGCCAGATATCCTTCAGGGTGATCGGATTGCCGTCCTGATCGTAACCCAGGGCATCCTTCTCGATATCGAACCGGATGGTGCCGGCAATGGCGTAGGCAACCACCAGCGGCGGTGACGCCAGGAACGCTTGCCTGGCGTAGGGGTGAATCCGGCCGTCAAAGTTCCGGTTACCGGACAGGACCGCGGTGGAGTACAGGTCCCGGTCGATGATTTCCTGCTGGATCTTCGGATCCAGGGCGCCGCTCATGCCGTTACAGGTGGTGCAGGCAAAGGCCACCACGCCGAAACCGAGGTTTTCCAGCTCTGGCAGCAGGTTGGCGTCTTCCAGGTACATCTTTACGGTCTTGGAGCCCGGTGCCAGGGAGGTCTTCACCCAGGGCTTGCGGGTCAGGCCCAGCTTGTTGGCATTGCGGGCGATCAGCCCGGCCGCCACCATATTGCGCGGGTTGGAGGTGTTGGTACAGCTGGTAATCGCCGCGATGATCACCGCGCCATCCGGCATCTTGCCCTCTTCCAGCTCCCAGTCGCCGGCGATGCCGCGCTTGGTCAGCTCGGAAGTCGGCAGGTGCGCATGCGGGTTGGACGGGCCCGCCAGGGTACGCTCCACGGAAGACAGATCAAACTTCAGCACCCGTTCATACTCTGCATTCTTCAGGCTGTCGGCCCACAGACCGGTTTCCCTGGCGTATTTCTCCACCAGGTCGATCTGGTCGTCTTCGCGGCCGGTCAGCTTCAGGTAGTCGATGGTCTGACCGTCAATGTAGAACATGGCGGCGGTGGCGCCGTATTCGGGCGTCATGTTGGAGATGGTAGCGCGATCGCCCACGGTGAGGCTGTCAGCACCTTCACCGAAGAATTCGAGGTAGGCGCCAACCACCCGCTCTTTACGCAGGAATTCGGTCAGGGCCAGCACCATGTCGGTACTGGTAATGCCCGGCTGCAGCTTGCCGGTGAGTTCGACACCCACGATGTCCGGCAGGCGCATCATGGAGGCACGGCCGAGCATCACGCTCTCGGCCTCCAGGCCGCCCACACCGACGGAAATTACGCCCAAGGCATCCACCATCGGAGTGTGGCTGTCGGTACCGACACAGGTATCCGGGAAGGCCACGCGCTTTCCTTCCCCATCCGGCCGGGCCTGAACCACCGGAGACATCTTCTCCAGGTTGATCTGGTGCATGATGCCGTTGCCCGGCGGGATCACGTCCACGTTTTTGAACGCGGTCTTGGTCCAGTTGATGAAGTGGAAGCGGTCGTCGTTACGGCGGTCTTCGATCTGACGGTTCTTCTCGAAGGCATCCTTCTCGAAGCCGGCGTGCTCAACGGCCAGGGAGTGATCCACGATCAGTTGGGTGGGAACCACCGGGTTGACCTTGGCGGGATCCCCTCCTTTCTCGGCGATGGCATCCCGCAGGCCGGCCAGGTCCACCAGCGCGGTCTGACCGAGGATGTCGTGGCATACCACGCGGGCGGGGTACCAGGGGAAATCCAGATCGCGCTTGCGCTCGATCAACTGCTTCAGGGAATCGGTCAGCATCGCCGGATCGCAGCGGCGTACCAGCTGCTCGGCGAGGATGCGGGAGGTGTACGGGAGCTTGTCGTAGGCGCCGGGCTGGATGTCTTCTACGGCCTGGCGAGTGTCGAAGTAGTCCAGGTCGGTGCCTGGGAGGGGTTTGCGGTAGTCGGTGTTCATATTGGGCTCTCTGGGAAGAAAAACTTTTTTTGCCACGAAATCCACGAAATCCACGAAATCCACGAAATCCACGAAAGGACACGAAAAAAGAACAAAGACAGAAAGAATGAGGCTGCGGGTAGCTTCCGGTTCTTCGGTTACCCGCAACCTGTTTTTCTTTTCGCTTTTCTTTCGTGGATTTCGTGGATTTCGTGGCTAATCAATCGTTAAGGACGCTCCTCGATGGGCAGCCATTCCTGGTGCTCAGGACCGATGTAGTCGGCACTCGGGCGGATAATCCGGTTATTGGCGCGCTGTTCTTTCACATGGGCGGTCCAGCCGGACACCCGGGACATCACGAAGATCGGGGTGAACAGCTCGGTGGGGATGCCCATGAAATGGTAGGCGCTGGCGTGGAAGAAGTCGGCGTTGCAGAACAGTTTTTTCTCGCGCCACATGACTTCTTCGCAGCGCACCGATACCGGGTACAGGACGGTGTCGCCTGTTTCCTCGGCCAGTTTCTTTGACCAGCGCTTGATGATGGCATTGCGGGGATCGGATTCCTTGTAGATGGCGTGTCCGAAGCCCATGATTTTTTCTTTGCGCTCCAGCATGCCCAGCAGGCCTTCTTCGGCTTCGTCCGGGGTTTTGAACTTCTGGATCAGTTCCATGGCCGCCTCGTTGGCACCACCATGCAGCGGGCCGCGCAGGGAGCCGATGGCACCGGTCACACAGCTGTGGATATCAGACAGGGTGGAGGCACAGACGCGGGCGGTGAAGGTGGAAGCGTTGAACTCATGCTCCGCATACAGGATCAGGGAGACGTTCATTACGCGCTCATGCAGCTCGTTCGGCTTCTTGCCATGCAGCAGCTCCAGGAAAACGCCGCCGATGGAGTCGCTTTCGGTATTGGCGGTCTCGATCCGTACGCCCTCGTGGGCGAAGCGGTACCAGTAGGTGATGATGGCCGGGAATACCGCCAGCATGCGGTCGATCTTGTCGTCCTGCTCGCTGAAGTCCTGCTCGGTTTCCAGGTTACCCAGCATGGAGCAGCCGGTGCGCATCACGTCCATGGGGTGGGCGTCTTTGGGGATCTGTTCGAGCACGGTTTTCAGGGCCTCGGGCAGGCCGCGCAGGCTCTGGAGCTTCTTCTTGTAGGCGTCCAGTTCCTGCTGGTTCGGCAGCTTGCCACGCAGGAGCAGGTAGGCCACTTCCTCGAACCGGGCGTTATTGGCCAGATCGGTAATGTCGTAGCCACGGTAGGTGAGACCGGCGCCGGTCTTGCCGACGGTACACAGGGCGGTTTCACCGGCAACCTGGCCACGCAGGCCGGCTCCACCAGATTTCTTTGCTTCAGCCATGGTTTCTCTCTCCCAATCGGTCTTGTTCAGTCTTTGTTCTGAGCGAAAAGCTGGTCCAGCTTCTGTTCGAACTCGTGGTAGTTGAGGAAATCGTACAGTTCCATACGGGTCTGCATCAGATCAACCACGTCTTTCTGGTCGCCTTTTTCCAGAATATTCCGGTACACGGTAACGGCCGCTTTGTTCATGGCCCGGAAAGCACTCAGGGGATACAGGACCATATCGGCACCGGCATCAGCCAGTTCCTTGCGGTTGTACAAAGGCGTGGCACCAAACTCGGTGATATTGGCCAGAATGGGCACATCCAGTGCCTCCGAGAAGGCCTTGTAATGCTCAAGTTCGGTCACGGCTTCAGCGAAGATGCCATCTGCGCCAGCTTCAATGCACGCCCTGGCGCGATCAATCGCCGCATCCAGGCCTTCCTTCTGGAACGCATCGGTGCGGGCCATGATAAAA
>Ga0114984_1000082_pt1 | contig 35748 bp, 32 predicted proteins | sample Shrwel1BS1Day1_FD_96987 | JGI IMG/M metagenome (GOLD analysis project Ga0114984, IMG submission 96987) | Subsurface microbial communities from deep shales in Ohio, USA - Utica-3 well 1 S-1-Day1 | ecosystem: Environmental > Aquatic > Deep subsurface > Shale gas/oil reservoir > Produced water/Flow...
GAAAAGCAGCAGCATTTTCGCCGTCTTGCCGCACAAGGCGCGCGCGAGGGTGCGGTTATCGCTCTCATTGCCCTGGCTATTTACCTGGCCATGGCCCTGCTCACCTTTACCCCGGGAGATCCGGGCTGGGCGAGCATCGGGCATGACACCTCGGTCCGCAACTACGCCGGCCGCACAGGTGCCTGGCTGGCGAGCCTGTTCATGGATTTCTTTGGCCACATGGCCTATCTCTTCCCCGTGATGATTGCCGGCTACGCGATCATGCTGATCCGTCGCCGCAATGAATCCCTGGACCTGCACTGGCCGTTATTCCTGATGCGCTTTGGCGGGTTCCTCCTGATCCTGCTGTCGGCGACCAGCCTGCTGTCCCTGTACTCGGTTTTCGGGCTTGGCGTGTCCTCGGGTGGCGTGCTGGGTACGGCTGTGTCCGAGGCAATGGTACGGTTCTTCAACCTGCCGGCAACGACACTTCTGCTGATCGCTATCCTCCTGTTTGCGCTTACGGTGACCACGGGCCTTTCGTGGTTCTGGCTGATGGACCAGATAGGCGATCTGACCCTGCGTTTCGGTCAGTTCCTCAAGGGTGTGTTCACAGCCAGCGGCGACAAGCCGGCAAAGCCCGAAGCCGGGAAAAAAGCGCCCGAGGCTCCGAAGAAAGAACCGCCCATCGTGAATGACCGGGTTGAGAACAATGCCCGGACCGCAGGGGGAAAAAAGGTCCGTTGGTGGCACCGGTTGCCGGGCCTGGGGCCCCGCAAGGCAAAGTCCGGGACGCCAGTCCGGCGCAGGGAACCGGCCCTGGATGGTCTGAGTGCCTCGGAACCGGCCGAGCCGGCGCAGCTGGAGAATTTCAGCGCACGGGACAGCGGCGACAAGCCCGGGCCACGGGCAAAGACGCCGAAACCGGAGGTGCAGCCGGCCTCCCGATCCTTCAAGATCTCGCCGTTCAGGAAAGAGCATCAGTCGAAGGCGGAGAAGGGCAAGAAGCCCGGCCAGGGCTCCCTGCTGGAGGATATCGAAAACCCGATTCCCCCTCTGACGCTGCTGGATCCCCCCGAGCAACAGAAGGAGAAAGGCTACTCCGAGGAATCCCTGGAGCACATGTCCCGTCTGCTTGAAGAGAAGCTGGCAGATTTTGGTGTCTCCGTGGAGGTGGTGGAAGTCAATCCCGGCCCGGTGATCACCCGGTTCGAGATCAAGCCCGCCCCCGGTGTGAAAGTGAGCAAGATTTCCAACCTGGCCAAGGACCTTGCGCGGTCCCTGGCGGTGCTCAGCGTGCGGGTGGTGGAGGTCATCCCCGGCAAATCCGTCGTCGGTATCGAAATTCCGAACGAGGAACGGGAAATGGTCCGCCTGTCCGAGGTGCTTGGTGCGCGGGTATTCACTGAGAGCTCCTCACCACTGACCCTGGCCCTGGGCAACGACATCGGCGGTAATCCGGTGGTGGCCAACCTCGCCAAGATGCCGCACCTGCTGGTGGCCGGCACCACCGGTTCCGGTAAGTCCGTGGGGGTCAATGCCATGCTCCTGAGTATGCTGCTCAAGGCCACCCCGGAGGAAGTACGCTTTATCATGGTGGACCCGAAGATGCTGGAACTCAGTATCTATGACGGCATTCCCCATTTGCTTGCCCCGGTGGTGACCGACATGAAGGAAGCCGCCAACGCCCTGCGCTGGTGTGTGGCGGAGATGGAGCGCCGCTACAAGTTGATGGCCAACCTCGGGGTCCGCAACATTGCCGGTTACAACCGCAAGATCAAGGATGCCCAGGCCGCCGGTGAGCCTCTTCCGGATCCGCTGTGGAAGCCGGACGAGTATCTCGAAAACGACGAGGAAAACCGGCCCGAGCTGGAAACCCTGCCGTTCATCGTCGTCGTCATTGACGAGTTTGCCGACATGATGATGATCGTCGGCAAGAAGGTCGAGGAGTTGATCGCCCGGATCGCCCAGAAGGCGAGGGCGGCCGGTATCCACCTGATTCTTGCCACCCAGCGCCCCTCGGTGGACGTGATTACCGGCCTGATCAAGGCCAACATTCCCACCCGGATATCATTCCAGGTGTCGTCCAGGATAGACTCCCGCACCGTTCTGGACCAGGGCGGTGCGGAGCAGCTGCTGGGGCACGGTGACATGCTTTACCTGCCGCCGGGCTCCGGTCTGCCGGTTCGCGTCCATGGCGCCTTCGTGGATGACGACGAAGTCCACCGGGTGGTCAGCGCCTGGAAAGCCCGCGGGGAACCGGTTTACGTGGATGACGTTCTCAATGGTGCGGAAGGCGAGAGTCTGCCGGGCGTCCCGACCCTCAGCGAAGGCGGCGACAGCGAAGGCGATTCCCTCTATGACGAAGCGGTGGCGTTTGTTACTGAGGGGCGGAGGGTATCGATTTCCTCGGTACAGCGTAAATTCAAGATCGGCTACAACCGGGCCGCGAACCTGGTGGAAGCCATGGAGGCGTCGGGAGTGGTAAGCCCCGCCGGGCACAATGGTGCCCGTGAGGTGCTGGCCCCGCCGCCACCCAGAGATTAGGAGTTAACCCTATGACGGTACGCCAGTGTAACGTTGCGTTTGCCCTGATGGTCGGGCTGATGTTCAGTCTGGGCGCAGCGGCGGCCGAGGAGAGTGGTGGGCAGGGTCACGAAGCTGCGTCCGAGCTTGCTTCCATCCTCAAGAGTTATGAGTCCTACCAGGCGGACTTTATCCAGATTGTGGTGAACGAAAATGGTAGCCGCGTGCAGGAGACCCGGGGTGAACTCAAGGCCAAGCGCCCCGGACTGTTCTACTGGGAAACCAGTGCACCCTTGCCCCAGTTCATCGTCAGTAACGGGGAAACGGTGGAAGTTTACGATCCGGACCTGGAGCAGGTAACCATCCATAAACTCGATGACCGGGTGCAGACCACGCCGGCCCTGCTGCTCAGTGGTGAGGTCGACAATCTGGATGAAACCTACCAGGTGTCCCAGCGCCGCATTGGTGACAATACCCGGGAGTTCACGCTTGAACCTCGGAGCCCGGATTCGCTGTTTATCTCACTGCGACTGAGCTTCTTCAAGGGGGAACTGCAGGAAATGCGAATGAAAGATTCCCTGTCCCAGCTGAGCATCCTGAGCTTCGACCACATCCGGTTGAATGAAGCGGTAGATGCCAGTGCTTTCACGCTGAAGTATCCTGACGGCGTGGATATTATCCGGGACGGAGCCTGATGCAGGACAGCCTTTTCGAAGAGCCTGCCGGTTTCCAACCCCTGGCTGCGCGGATGCGGCCCGGATCGCTGGATGAGTACGTCGGTCAGGCCCACCTGGTAGGTCCCGGTAAACCGCTTCGCCGAGCGGTAGAGCAGGGGCAATTGCATTCGATGATCCTCTGGGGGCCGCCCGGAGTGGGCAAGACCACTTTTGCCCGATTGCTGGCGAACGTGGGCAACCTCAGTTTTGAAACCATTTCGGCGGTGCTGGGCGGGGTGAAGGAGATTCGCGCCGTGGTTGAACGGGCCAAAAACCGCAAACACAGTGAAGGGCGCGATACCCTGCTGTTCGTGGACGAGGTTCACCGGTTCAACAAGAGCCAGCAGGACGCTTTCCTGCCACACATCGAGGACGGTACCTTCATCTTCGTGGGTGCCACCACCGAGAATCCTTCGTTCGAGCTCAACAGCGCCTTGCTGTCACGCACCCGGGTGTATGTGCTCAAGAACCTGGAGGAATCCGACATTCTGATCCTGCTGCGCCGGGCGCTGAGTTCCGGGCAGGGTTTTGCCGGCAGGCTCTCGGTTCCCGGACGCGTGCTGGAATTGATGGCCTCGGCCTCCGGAGGAGATGCCCGCCGGGCATTGAACATCCTGGAGGTGGCCGCCGACCTGGCCGAGCCGGGCGAGGATGGCACCGATACCATCACCGAAGCGGTACTCGAGCAGGTGATGCAGACGAGTCTGCGCCGCTTCGACAAGGGTGGTGATGTCTTTTACGACCAGATCTCGGCCCTGCACAAGTCCGTGCGCGGCTCGGATCCGGATGGCTCGCTGTACTGGTTGTGCCGGATGCTCGATGGCGGCTGCGACCCGCTGTATGTGGCCCGCCGGCTGGTGCGCATTGCCAGCGAGGATATCGGCAACGCCGATCCCAGGGCGCTCCGGCTGAGCATGGATGCCTGGGATGCCCAAGAGCGGCTGGGATCCCCGGAAGGGGAGCTGGCCCTGGCCCAGGCAGTCACCTACCTGGCCCTGTCACCCAAGAGCAATGCCGTCTATAAGGCGTTCAACCAGTGCATGGCCGATATCCGTCAGGATCCGGACTACGAGGTGCCCACGCATCTTCGGAACGCGCCGACCAAGCTGCTGAAGTCCATGGGCCACGGTGACAGCTATCGCTATGCCCACGATGAGCCGGAGGCCTTTGCCGCCGGCGAGTCCTACCTGCCTGAAGCCATTCATTCCCGCCGTTACTACGAGCCGGTCAACCGTGGACTGGAGATCAAGCTGGCTGAAAAACGCCAGCGCCTGGATGCCCGCAACGCCGAAAGCCCCAACAAGCGTTATTCCTGAGGCGCCACGGTGGTCACCGCCGACTGTGCAGGTATAATGGTCTGTCATTCAACTCATCACGCAAACCGGAAGAATCAGGATTACCATGCTCGATCCCAAACGCGTCCGTACCCAGACAGAAGAGATCGCCCGCCGGCTGGCTATCAGGAATTTCGAATTCGATATTGCCACCTTCGAGCAACTGGAAGAGCGCCGTCGCGCCCTTCAGGTGCGCACGGAAACGTTGCAGAGCGAGCAGAACAAGCGTTCCAGATCCATCGGCAAGGCCAAGGCCGCCGGTGAGGATATCCAGCCGTTACTGGAGGAAGTGGACAGCCTGAAGAAACAGCGTTCCGGGGCCGAGGACGAACTGCGCGGTCTGCAGGAAGAACTCAACGCGTTCCTGGCGGGCATTCCCAACCTTCCGGATGAAGATGTTCCGGCCGGGGCCAGTGAGGAGGATAATGTCGAGATTCGTAGCTGGGGTGAGCCCAGGCACTTTGACTTCGAGCCAAAGGACCACGTCACCCTGGGTGAAAATCTGAAGGGGCTGGACTTTGAAACTGCCTCCCGGCTGGCCCATTCCCGTTTTGCCGTGATGCGCGGTCCGATTGCCCGCCTGCACCGTGCCCTGGCCCAGTTCATGCTGGACCTGCACACGGGTGAGCACGGCTATACCGAGGCCTATGTGCCATACCTGGTGAACGCCGAGACCCTGTACGGAACCGGCCAGCTCCCGAAATTCGAGGAAGACCTGTTCAAGACCGGGGGCGAGCATCCGCTATACCTGATCCCGACCGCCGAAGTGCCGGCCACCAACCTGGTATCCGATACCATCCTGGATGCGGAGGAGCTGCCGCTGCAGCTGGTTTGCCATACGCCGTGTTTCCGCAGTGAGGCAGGCTCCTACGGCCGTGATACCCGTGGCATGATTCGCCAGCACCAGTTCGACAAGGTGGAACTGGTGCATGTGGTGCGCCCGACCGAGTCCGATGCCGCCCTGGAAGCGCTGACCGGCCACGCAGAGAAAGTCCTGCAGTTGCTGGAGCTGCCATACCGGGTGGTGATCCTGTGCGGTGGCGACATGGGCTTCTCTGCCGCCAAGACCTATGATCTGGAAGTCTGGCTGCCGGGCCAGAGCAAATACCGGGAAATCTCCTCCTGTTCCAATACCCGGGATTTTCAGGCGCGGCGCATGCATGCACGCTGGCGTAATCCGGAAACCGGCAAGCCTGAGCCAGTTCATACTCTGAACGGCTCTGGCCTTGCGGTTGGTCGCGCGCTGATTGCGGTGATGGAGAACTACCAGCAGGAGGACGGGAGCATTGTGGTACCGGAAGTTCTTCGGTCTTACATGGGAGGCATCGACAGGATCCAATGAGTGATCACCCCGACTCACTACCGGGGGAGGGCATAAACCGGCGACCTGCACCCGTTCGTTACAAGGCTAATCCGGTCACCCGGAACCCGAACACCTCAATGGGTGAAGTGGCCCTGGTCGGTGCCGGTCCGGGAGATCCCGAGTTGCTGACGCTGAAAGCCTGGCGTCTGATCAGCTCGGCGGAAGTAGTGCTCTATGATCGCCTGGTGTCTCCCGAGATTCTGGCGCTGATTCCGGACTCCGCGGAAAAGATTCACGTCGGCAAGCAGCGTTCGAACCACACCTTGCCTCAGGAGCAGATCAACCAGCGCCTGGTGGAGCTGGCCGGTAAGGGTTTCCGGGTAGTGCGGCTCAAGGGCGGCGATCCGTTCATTTTCGGCCGGGGTGGCGAGGAGATTGAAACCCTGGCTGAAGCCGGGGTCCGGTTCCAGGTGGTTCCCGGCATCACTGCGGCCTCGGGCTGCGCGGCTTATGCCGGCATCCCCCTGACACACCGGGATCATGCCCAGTCAGTGCGCTTCGTTACCGGTCACCTCAAGAACGACAGCTGCGACCTGCCCTGGAAGGACTTCGTTCAGAACAACCAGACCCTGGTGTTTTACATGGGCCTGGTGGGCCTGCCCATAATCTGCCGTCAGCTGGTTGCGTACGGAATGGCTCCGGACATGCCGGTGGCCCTGGTGTCAAAGGGCACCACTCCGGAGCAGCATGTGGTGACCGGTACACTGGAGACGATTGTAAGCAGGGTGGATGCAGAACAGGTGAGGGCGCCCACACTGGTGATTATCGGTCAGGTGGTGTCCCTGCGGGAGCGACTGGATTGGGTAGCAGGACTGCCCGGTGGCGGTCTCTGAATTCAGAGAATCCAGGCCCGGATACAAAAACGGGAAGCTGACAGCTCCCCGTTTTTATCGGTGCCTCGTTAACCGGCCTTGCGCTTGGGCAGCACATCCTTGAGCTTGTCACGCATCTCGCGGATGGCCTTTTCGGTGGTCGGCCAGTCGATGCAGGCATCGGTCACGGAAACGCCATACTTCAGCTCGGCGAGATTTTCCGGGAGAGGCTGGTTGCCCCAGTTGATGTTGCTCTCAACCATCAGGCCCTGGATAGACGTGTTGCCTTCCAGGATCTGGTGGCTGATGTCCTGCAGCACCAGCGGCTGGATTGCCGGATCCTTGCTGGAGTTGGCATGGCTGCAATCCACCATGATGGATTTGCGCAGGCCGGCCTTCTCCAGTGCCTGCTCACACAGCGCCACGCTCACGGAATCGTAGTTGGGCTTGCCGCCACCGCCACGCAGAACCACGTGGCCATAGTTGTTGCCCCTGGTCCGGATAATGGCGACCTTGCCCTGCTGGTCAATGCCCAGGAAGCTGTGGGGATGGGAGACGGATTTCATGGCATTGACGGCTACATCGAGGCTGCCGTCGGTACCGTTCTTGAAGCCGATCGCCATGGACAGGCCGCTGCTCATCTCCCGGTGGGTCTGGGATTCGGTGGTGCGGGCACCGATGGCGGACCAGGAGATGGTGTCCTGGAGGTACTGCGGCGAGATCGGATCCAGAGCCTCGGTTGCTGCCGGCAGGCCGAGTTCGTTGATATCAAGCAGCAACCGCCGACCGATGTGCAGGCCCTGCTCGATGTCGAAGGTGTCGTTGAGATGCGGGTCGTTGATCAGGCCCTTCCAGCCAACAGTGGTGCGGGGCTTCTCGAAATAGACGCGCATGACGATCAGGAGGGTGTCGCTGACTTCGTCTGCCAGTTTTTTCAGACGCCGGGCATAGTCCCGGGCGGCTTCCACGTCATGGATGGAACAGGGGCCCACAACCACGAACAGGCGATGATCCTTGCCGTCCATGATGTCGTAAATGGCCTGACGGCTGCTGGCAACGGTTTCGGCAGCCTTGTCTGACAGTGGCATTTCTTTCTTGAGCGCTTCCGGCGTAATCAGCGTTTCGGTGCTGGCCACATTCAGATCTTCTAGTTTCTTACCAGACATGTTGTTCTGTTTCCCCGGTTCTGATCGACATATCCCTCCGAACCGAGACCGGCTCGCAAGAGGGATACCTGGTAACATGAATATCGTCGGGAGCCTTGTACGGCAAGCCCCGGCGAGTTGTTTATACTGCGTTATTTGAGGGGGCTTTTCAACGCTTGGTGGCCCTTGTCTGTCGCGCTTTCCGGCGGCCCGGATATAAAAAAACCGGCGCCACCGGCGCCGGTTTTCCGGAACTACCCGGGATCACTCCTCGAGCTCACCCATGCCGGTAATATTGAAACCGCCATCAACGTACATGATTTCGCCGGTGACACCACTGGCCAGGTCGGAGCACAGGAACGCAGCGGCGTTACCGACTTCCGCGGTGGTCACGTTCCGGCGTAAGGGTGCGCGCCTGGCGTTCTCGGCGAGCATACGACGGAAGCTGGCGATACCTGAGGCGGCCAGGGTCTTGATCGGACCGGCCGAGATGCCGTTCACGCGGATGCCCTCCTTGCCAAGGCTCGCAGCCATGTAACGAACGTTGGCTTCGAGGGATGCCTTGGCCAGGCCCATCACGTTGTAGTTCTGCAGTACCCGCTCGGCGCCGAGGTAGCTCAGGGTAAGCAGGGAACTGCCCTCGTGCATCATCTGGCGCGCGCCCTTGGCCAGGGCTACAAAACTGTACGAGCTGATGTCGTGGGCGATCTTGAAGCCCTCACGGGTAGTAACGTCCACATAGTTGCCATTCAGCTCGTGAGCCGGGGCGTAACCGACAGCGTGGATGATGATGTCGATGTTGTCCCAATGTTTGTTCAGCCCGGTAAAGACATTCTCGATTTGTTCGTCGCTGGCGACGTCGCAGGGGAAGGTCAGCTTGCTGCCCCACTGCTCTGCAAACTTCTCGACACGGGACTGGAGCTTTTCATTCTGGTAGGTGAAGGCCAGTTCGGCGCCTTCACGGGCAAAGGCTTCAGCGATGCCATAAGCGATAGAGTGTTTGCTGGCTACGCCAACGATCAGTGCTTTCTTGCCACTGAGCATTCCCATGGGTGTGTCTCCCTGTGTTCCTGATTTTAGAGCATTATCCCCGACCGTGTTTCCGGGAGTAACGCTCAATTGGTCGTAGTGGTGGATTGATTGTTGGTCTGGTAGAACAATGCCGCGCTGAGCAACTCCCGGGTATACCGCTGCTTCGGTGACCGGAATATATCACCAGCATCACCGTACTCCACGATCTCGCCATGCTGGAGCACCAGCAGCTTGTGGCTCAGCGCGCGGACCACCGCCAGATCATGGCTGATGAAGATATAGCTTAGACCATAACGGCACTGGATATCCCGCAACAGCTGGATAACCTGTTTCTGGACTGTACGGTCCAGGGCCGAGGTGGGCTCATCGAGGATGATCAGGTCCGGTTGCAGTACCAGGGCCCGGGCAATGGCAATGCGTTGACGCTGGCCACCCGAGAACTCGTGGGGATAGCGATGTCTGGCTTCCGGGTCCAGCCCCACGTCTTTCAGGGCACGGATCACTTGCTGCTCATGGGTATCCTTGCCTGCGGGGTCGTGTATTTCCAGGCCTTCCCCCACGATTTCCGCAATGGACATTCGCGGGCTGAGACTGCCGAAAGGATCCTGGAAGACAATCTGGATTCGTTTCCGGTAGGGCCGGAATTCCTTCTGGGTGAGGTCCGACAGCTCGTCGCCACCGATTGTGAACCGGCCGGTACTGGCGGTGAGCTTCAGCAGGGCATGGCCGATGGTGGTTTTCCCGCTTCCGCTTTCTCCGACGATACCGAGGGTCTGGCCTTTGGGCAGTTCGAAACTGACCTGCTGCACGGCATGGAAATATTCCCGGACCTTGCCGAACAGGGACTTTTTGACCGGAAAGCGAACATCCAGGTTGTTCACGCTGAGCAGGATCTCCCCTTCCTCCCGGGCGGGCAGGGGCGCGTCCGGGGGCTCGGCGTCCAGAAGCTTCCGGGTATAGCTGTGCTGCGGGTGCTCGAACAGCCGGGTTGCTTCCGCTTCCTCCACCAGCCGACCCTGTTCCATCACGACCACCCGCTCGGCATAGCGCCTGACAATGCTCAGGTCGTGAGTGATCAGCAGGATGGCCATGCCGAGCTTTTTCTGGAGGCTCTTGAGCAGTTCCAGGACCTGCTTCTGGACGGTGACATCCAGTGCGGTGGTGGGTTCATCGGCAATCAGCAGGTCCGGCTCGTTGGCCAGGGCCATGGCGATCATCACCCGTTGCTTCTGGCCGCCGGAGAGCTGATGCGGGTAGCTCTTGAGCCGGGATCCGGCGTTTTTGATGCCGACAAGGTCGAGCAATTCGATCGTCCGTTCCCGTGCCTGCGTCTCCCGCATACCCTTGTGCAGCGCCAGGGTTTCGCCAATCTGTTTCTCCACTGTGTGCAGTGGGTTGAGAGACGTCATGGGCTCCTGGAAGATCATCCCGATTTCCTGCCCCCGGATCTGGCGCAGCCGTTTGTCATTGGCGCGGAGCAGGTTCTCTCCCCGGAAATGGATTTCGCCGGAGGGGTAACTGGCGTGCCTGGCATCCAGCAGACGCAGCACCGAGAGCGCCGAGATGGACTTTCCGGAGCCGCTTTCACCCACCAGGGCGACGGTCTCTCCCTCGCGCACCGAAAAGGACAGGGACTCCACCACCGGCGGCGCCTGGTCAAACGAGATGGAAAGGTTGGAAATCTGCAGCAGGTCGCTCATATCAACTCTTTCTGGGATCAAAGGCGTCGCGGACCGCTTCACCCACAAACACCAGCAGGGTCAGCATCACCGAGAGGGACACGAAGGCGGAAATACCAAGCCATGGTGCATGCAGGTTGGCCTTGCCCTGGGCAATCAGTTCACCCAGCGAAGGGGAGCCGGATGGCAGTCCGAAACCCAGGAAATCCAGGGAGGTGAGGCCGGTGATCGCGCCAGTCAGGATGAACGGCAGGAACGTGAGCGTGGCAACCATGGCATTGGGCAGGATATGCCGGAACATGATCTTGCGATTTTCCAGGCCCAGTGCCCGGGCGGCCCGGACGTACTCGAAGTTACGGGCCCGCAGGAACTCTGCACGCACCACGTCCACCAGTCCCACCCAGCTGAACAGCAGCATGATGCCCAGCAACCACCAGAAATTGGGCTGGACGATACTGGACAGGATGATCAGCAGGTAAAGCACCGGAAGCCCCGACCACACCTCGATAAAGCGCTGACCGAGCAGGTCCACCTTGCCGCCGTAGTAGCCCTGGATGGCACCGACCACCACACCAACGACACAGCTGGCCAGGGTCAGGGTCAGGCCGAACAGCACCGAAATCCGGAAGCCGTAGATGACCCGCGCGGCCACGTCGCGGCCCTGGTCATCCGTGCCAAGCCAGTTCTCGGCACTCGGGGGTGCGGGTGAGGGAGTTTCTAGATTGTAATTGATGGTGTCGTAGCTGAAACGGATCGGGGGCCATACCATCCAGCCGTTGGCCCTGATCTGCTCAGCGATAAAGGGATCCCGGTAGTCGGCTTCGGTGGGCAGGAACCCGCCAAAGGTTTCTTCGGGCACCGACTCCACCACCGGAAAATAGAGTTCATCGTTATAGGAGACAACTAGAGGCTTGTCATTGGCGATGACCTCGGCAAGCAGTGACAGTCCGAACAATACAAGGAAAATCCACAGTGACCAGTAGCCGCGGTGGTTATTGCGGAAATTGCGCAGGCGGCGTTGCTGGATCGGAGTCAGTGTTTTCATGCTCACGCGCCCTCCCGACTCTCGAAATCGATGCGCGGATCCACCAGCACGTAGGTAATGTCGCTGATCAGTTTCAGGACCAACCCCATAAGGGTAAAGATATAGAGGGTACCGAAGATTACCGGATAATCCCGGTTGAGCGCCGCCTCAAAGCCCAGCAGGCCCAGGCCGTCGAGGGAGAAGATGACTTCGATCAACAGGGAGCCGGTAAAGAACAGGGCGACCAGTACGCCGGGCAGGCTGGCGATCACGATCAGCATGGCGTTGCGGAACACATGGCCATACAGCACCTGCTTCTCATCCAGGCCCTTGGCGCGGGCCGTCACCACATACTGTTTGCTGATCTCATCCAGGAACGAGTTTTTGGTGAGCAGGGTGAGAGTGGCAAAGCCGCCAATGACGTTGGCCGTCACCGGCAATACCAGGTGCCAGAAATAGTCACCGATTTTCTGATACCAGGTCAGTTCATCGAAGTTGGAGGAGGTCAGTCCCCGCAGCGGGAACCAGTCGAAATAACTGCCGCCAGCGAACAGGACGATCAGCAGGATCGCAAACAGGAAGCCGGGGATGGCGTAGCCGATGACAATAGCCGAGCTGCTCCAGACATCGAAGCGGGAGCCATCGGTGACCGCCTTGCGTATGCCCAGCGGTATGGAGATGAAATAGATGAGCAGGGTGGACCAGAGTCCCAGTGAGATCGACACCGGCATCTTGTCCAGAATCAGATCGATGACACTGCGTTCCCGGAAGAAGGAGTCGCCGAAATTGAAGGTCGCATAGTCGCCGAGCATCTTCCAAAAGCGTTCATGGGCCGGCTTGTCGAAGCCGTACATGACTTCGATTTCCTTCAGGAGCTCCTCGGGTATGCCCCGGGAACTGCGGGTGTCACCGGAGCCGGAGGCCACTTCGCCTCCGGTACCGCCGCCGGAGGCGCGTGCCAGGGCGCTACCACCATGGCCTTCCATTTCAGCGATCAGCTGTTCAACCGGCCCGCCCGGTGCTGCCTGCACGATGACAAAGTTGAGCAGCATGATGCCAACCAGCGTCGGAATGATCAGCGCCAGGCGTCTGAGGATGTAAATGCCCATCTAGCGGAGGGTTCCTTCCGTTACTGCTTGGGTCATGGTGACTGGATCAGGGTTTTACCCACCAGTTGTTCACGTCAATGCCGTTCTTCGGTGTGACCCCGGGGCGTTCCAGTTGGTTCCAGTAGGCCACCCGGTCCTTGCGCAGGTGCCAGTGAGGGATCACATAGTGGCCGTGAAGCAGGACGCGATCCAGGGCCCGTACACGCTGCACCAGCTCTTCCCGGTTCGGTGCCTGGATTACCAGATTTACCAGCTCATCAACCACCGGGTCCTGAATCCCCATGTAGTTCCGGGAGCCATTGACGTTGGCGGTGGAGGAGTGCCAATACTCCCTTTGCTCGTTACCCGGCGAATCGGACTGGGGCAATACCTGGGTGATCATGTCATAGTCGAACTGACGCACCCGCTGGATGTACTGATTGCTGTCGACCAGACGAACCGTCACGTCGATGCCGAGCCTGGCAAGGTTGTTCTTGAAGGGCAGCACAATGCGCTCGAAGCTTTTCTGGAACAGGAGGATCTCGAAGGCGAGGGGCTCTCCGGTTTCCGTGTGCACCATCTTGCCATCCTTGATGACATAACCGGCCGAGCGAAGCAGCTGCAATGCCGTGCGCAGATTTTCCCGAAGACCCTGTTGGCCTTCTGTGGTGGGAGGTGTGTACACCTCGGTGAAAACGTCCTCACTCAACTGGTCGCGGTACTGGTTCAGGATTTCCAGTTCGCGGCCCTCGGGCAGGCCCTCGGAAGCCAGTTCACTGTTTTCGAAATAGCTGTCGGTGCGGGTGTACTGACCGAAGAACAGGTTCTTGTTGGCCCATTCGAAGTCAAAACCGTAGGCGAGCGCCTCGCGGACCCTCGGATCACTGAAAATAGCCTTGCGGGTGTTGAACACGAATCCCTGCATTCCGGACGGGCGATGGTGCTCGATGGCTTCCTTGATGACGGAGCCATCCTTGAACATGGGGCCGGTGTAGGCTGTGGCCCAGTTTTTGGCGGAGGATTCCAGACGGAAGTCAAAGTTGCCCGCCTTGAAGGCTTCCAGGGCGACGGTGTCGTCGGTGTAGTAATCGTAGCGGATACGCTCGAAGTTGAAGCGGCCCTTGCGTACCCCGAGATCTTCAGCCCAGTAGTTGTCTATGCGTTCATAAGTGATTGAACGACCCGCCTCGAAATCGCCGATACGGTAAGGGCCGCTGCCAACGGGGGGTGTCAGGCCGTTTTCTCCGAATTCGCGATCCGCCCAGTAATGGGCGGGCAGAATCGGCATCTGCCCGATAATCAGCGGCAGTTCACGGTTGGTGGTTTCTCCGAAATTGAACCTTACCCGTCTGGGGCCCTCGATGATCACCTCTTTCACGCCGGCATAATAGTTGCGGTAGAAGGGATGGCCCCTGGTGGTCAGGATTTCGAAGGAGAACTTCACATCCTCTGCGGTAATGGGCTCGCCGTCACTGAAGCGTGCTTCCTCGCGGAGGTTATAGACCACGTAGCTCCGGTCTTCCGGAGTCTCCAGGGATTCGGCAATCAGGCCATAAGCGGAGAATGGCTCGTCATCGGAGGATTCCAGCAGGGTATCATAGAGGTAGGTGCTGATTCCGGCAGCAGCCACACCCCGGATGTCGAATGGGTTGAACGAGTCAAAGCCGTTAGCCACCACCGCCATCTTCAGGGTGCCGCCCCTGGGTGCGTCCGGATTGACGTAGTTGAAGCTGGAAAAGCCCTCCGGGTATTCCGGTTCGCCGTGCATGGCAATACCGTGTTGCGGCTGCAGGTTTTCTGTTTCGTTGGCGGCCTGGGTTACCGGGGCCGCCAACAGGGACAATAATGCAACGATGGACGTAAGGTGCGAGGCTTTCCGTGTTCTTGTCATAGTTCGCTTACGGGCTGTTACGAATGTCTACGTAGAGTACCAGACTTTGTCCGGGTTGGAGATAACGTGATTTATTCAGGTCGTTCCAGCTTGCGATGTCATTCACGTTCACCGAAAAACGATTGGCAATGGCGTAGAGGGAGTCGCCCTTGCGAACCCGGTAACCCACCTTGCGGACCATGGCCTTGCCCCGGGCACTGTTGGATGCCAGCACCGTCGGCTGACTGGTCTTGGACCAGATCACGAGTTGCTTGCCCGGGATCAGTGGATCGCCGGGTGCCATGCCGTTCCAGGCTGCCACCTCACGAACGGAGACCCGGTGTTCCCGGGCAATATCCCAGAAGGTGTCGCCGCGGCGTACAGTGTATTGGACGCGGTTACCGTCACGCTTGCGTTCCTGTTTGCGCTCGAGTCGCTGGGAAGCACTGAGCGCGTAGGCTTCCGAACCACGGGAAGCGGACGGGATGAGAAGGTTCTGGCCAATGCGGATCAGGTCCGAGTGGAGCTTGTTGACCTCCTGGATCACCGAGGGAGTGGTGTTGAACTTACGGGCAATGGTGATCAGGCTGTCGCCGGACCGGACACTGTAGTTTTGCCAGGAAACCCGCTGATCGACCGGGAAGTTCGCCAGTGCCGTGCGGAATTTCTCTGCCCTGTCGACCGGGACCAGCAGCCGGTGAGGCCCGTCAGGATTCGTCGCCCAACGGTTGTAGGAAGGGTTCAGCAGGTAGATCTCATCGATATCGACGCCTGCGAGTTCGGCCGCCTGGGCCAGATCCAGTTGCGAGCCGGTCTCGACCACTTCGAAATACGGCGTGTCCTCCAGCGGAGGCAGGGTCACGCCATAATCCTCCGGTTTGTCAAAGATCTTGGCGAGGGCGATCAGTTTGGGAACGTAATGCCGGGTTTCACGGGGCAGTTGCAGGGACCAGAAATCCGTTGGCCGGTTGGCTTTGCGGTTGCGCCGCAGGGCGCTCGAGACCGTACCACCACCGCTGTTGTAGGCAGCCAGCGCCAGCGTGTAATCGCCGTCGAAGCGCTCAGCCAGACGATCAAGGTAGGTGAGTGCGGCGTCGGTCGCCGCGATAATGTCGCGGCGGTCGTCGTGCCACCAGCTCTGGGTCAGGCCGAAGTATTTGCCGGTGGAGGGAATAAATTGCCAGATTCCGGCAGCCCGGCCATGGGAGTATGCAAACGGATCGAAGGCACTTTCGACCACCGGTAGTAGCGCAAACTCTGCTGGCAGGCCACGTTCTTCGGTCTCGTTGAGGATGTAATGCAGGTACCGGCTGCCCCGGTCAACGACCCGCTCAATGTATTTCGGATGGCTCGCGTACCAGTTGAGCTGGTCCCGTACCCGCTCGTTGTCGACGTCATGGTTGAGGGCAAAGCCCTGGCGAAGACGGTGCCAGAGGTCATGTTCCTTCTCGCCCTCGTCGGATTGCTGTTCGGGATTATCCAGCTTTTCCCGGGCCTCCCGTGCGGTCGCCTGAAGATCGGGCGCAATGGCTTCATCCAGCGGCTCATTGGAAGCGGCAGCTGCGGCCTTGCCGGATTCCACGGCATCCTTCAGGTCTTCATCTCCGGTGGCGACGGTGACCTGCCGGGATTCCAGCGGATCGCCGGTCGGGGAGAGAAATGTAGAGCAACCAGTGCTAAGGGCACTGGCCAGCAGCAGAAGCGACAATCGGTTGGCCGACATAAGCATTTCCGGATCAGGGCATTGACCAGATCATACCTTGGAAAATCTGGCCTGATGAATGGGTTGGGTCACAAAAGTGAAACCGATTCTATGAGAGTGGTTTTCCGGGGGTCAAGAAACGGCTCGTTACGATGACGACAGGGAGTGTGAAAACGGGGGCAGAAGTAAGCGTTCTTCAGACCCCGTCCCGTCTTCAGAAATTATCCTTGCCGTGGCGAATGGCCGCAAAGATGGCATTCTCCGAATCCGCCGGCAGCCCATTCTGCGCGCAATAGTTCCGGGCGGCGTCCACAACCACGGGATCGTCCCAACGGAGAAACGGGTTCAGCCGCTTTTCATCACCGAGCACCGACGGCACCGTGGGCTTGCCTGCTTCCCGGGCTTTTTGACACTGTTCCTCAAACGCTTTCAGGCGTTCGTCCCGGGGTAGCCAGCTGCGGGCAAACCTGAGGTTGGCCAGGGTATACTCATGGGCGCAGTAGACCGCGGTTTTTTCCGGCAGGTTGCGCAGGGTCCGGAGGGATTGCCGCATCTGTTCCGGGGTGCCCTCGAACAACCGCCCGCAGCCGCAGACGAACAGCGTGTCGCCACAGAAAAGGACCGGGTGGCCGTTGACCTCAACGTCGGTAAAGTAGGCGATATGGTCCAGGGTGTGGCCCGGAACGCCCAGAACCCGGAAGGTGATCGACTCCCAGACAACTTCGTCGCCCGGGTGCACCAGGTTGCTGGAGCCTTTAAACGGAGATTCCGCGGGGCCGGTTACCCGGCAGTCCGGATGGGCCCTGACCAGTTCCTTGATGCCGCCAACATGGTCCGGGTGGTGGTGGGTGACCAGAATCGTGTCCAGGGTCAGGCCCTTGGCGGACAAGTGCTCCTCCACGGGCGCTGCCTGCCCGGGGTCAACAACCAGTGCTTTTTTGGTGTCGGTGTCAGCCAGGCACCAGATGTAGTTGTCACTGAAAGCAGGAATTGCGGAAATAGTCAGCATACGCCCCCCATGTGTTCGCAGAATGTGACTGTTATGATAGAGCAATAAATCTGTGGCCCCAACCAGACGGGACACCCAGCGGGAGGCAGCGTAGTGGTCAGATCCGGTAACATTGACTATCCGGCAAGGCACGAGAATTTCGAGCGCTGGTCCCAGTCTCCGCTCGGTCGGGCGTTACTGGCGGACCAGCGCCGGTTCTGCGATTACGAACTGGGCGGCCTGATCGGGGCACGGCAGCTCCAGATTGGCGTCAGTTATCGTCTGCCGCTGGCCACCGGAACCGATTTCGCGCAAAAAATCATGACCACCCCGCGGTGGTTCCCCCATATGCCAGAGGGCGTGGCGGTATGCGATGCCGATGAGCTGCCATTCCCGTCCGATTCCATGGACCTGGTTATTCTGCACCATACCCCTGACTTTTCCCCGTGCCCGCACCAGGTGCTGAGAGAATCCGCCCGGGTACTGCGCGGTGAGGGGACCATTGCCCTGATTGGCTTCAATCCGTTGAGTCTGTGGGGTATGCGCAGACTGCTGTCCCGGCAGCAGGAAGGCCCCTGGGGTGGCCGGTTCCTGCTCCGGCGGCGAATGGAGGACTGGCTCCGGCTGCTCGGATTCAGTGTCGAAACGTCTGTGACCAGATTCCTCAGGCTTCCCATGCAGCGTTCGGGCAGGCACAGCTATCGCTGGATCGATACCCGGCTGGCGGGCAATCGTTTCCTGCCTCTTGGCGCCTATTACTGTATCCTTGCCAAAAAACGGGTCTACGGCCGTATTCCCAGGCAACCGGCCTGGCGCAAGAGCAAGGTCATTGCCATGCCCGGGACGGGCGCGGTTGGCGCCTCGCGGGGGTGCTGCCGCAGCAGGGGCGCCGGCAGCCCCGAGTGTCAGGATTAGTGAGGATTCAGGAGTATGAATGGCGGATAAGGTAATTCTCTACACCGATGGTGCCTGCAAGGGTAATCCCGGTCGGGGAGGCTGGGGCGTGGTGCTTCGTTACGGCGATATCAAAAAGACCCTCCACGGTGGCGAGCTTCATACCACCAACAACCGAATGGAACTGATGGCGGCGATCCGTGGTCTGAAGGCGCTCAAGCGCCCCTGCGATGTGGAGCTCTTCACGGACTCCCAGTATGTCCGCAAGGGCATCACTGAGTGGATGGCCGGGTGGAAACGCAACGGCTGGAAAACCGCGGCGAAAAAACCGGTAAAGAATGACGACCTGTGGCGGGAGCTGGATGCCGAAACCGCGCGGCACCGGATCAACTGGCACTGGGTAAAAGGCCATGCCGGCGTACCCGACAACGAACTGGCAGATGAACTGGCAAATCGTGGCGTAGCGGAACTGAGTGAAGCATGAGACAAATCGTACTGGATACCGAAACCACCGGCATTGATCCCAATGAAGGGCACCGGATCATTGAAATCGGTTGTGTGGAAATGGTCGAGCGTGAGCTGACCGGCCGCAATTACCATGTCTATATCAACCCCGAGCGGGAGGTGGAGGCCGAAGCCATCACCATTCACGGGATCACCAATGAATTCCTGGCGGACAAGCCCAAATTCGCCGAGGTCGCCGAGGAATTCTTCGAATTCATTAAAGGCGCTGAACTGGTCATCCATAACGCCCCGTTCGACGTGGGCTTCATGGATGCCGAGTTCGCTCGCCTGAAACCGGTCCGCAGGACCGCCGACCATTGCGGCATCGTCGATTCCCTGGCCATCGCCCGTACCAGGCACCCAGGCCAGAAAAACAGTCTGGACGCCCTGTGCAAGCGCTACGGCGTGGATAACAGTAACCGGGAGCTCCACGGCGCATTGCTGGACGCAGAGATCCTGGCCGATGTCTACCTGCTGATGACCGGCGGCCAGACCGCGTTGTCCCTGGATGCCGGTTCGGAAGACGGTGGCACAGCCGGTGGTATCCGACGCCTGAAAGCTGACCGCCCGCGGCTTTCTGTGGTGCGGGCCTCCGGTGAAGAGGCTGGTGCCCATGACGAGTTTATCGCGATGCTGGATAAACAGTCGGGCCAGAGCCTCTGGAGCAAGCTCGAACAGGCGGAATGAGAAGTGGGTCAGCGTGTACCAATTGTTACACTCCGCCTTTGTTGAGCTACATGAGTTTTGTGTTATAAGTAATGACAAGTTCCCCGGTTTTTGCGAGCACATTAGTGGTCGGACAGAGTCAAACCGATCTAAAACAACAAAGTCCGGCGCTCGGTTGTCGGGCTGAATGTCAGGCACGGGACGCGGTAGTCTCCGCAAATCAGACAGGAAGCGTTTATGGTTCAATCGTCTCTGGCGACGAAATCGCAGTCGTTTGATCTGGTCAAAAGTGAGATAGAACAGACCATCAAACAGGCAGAATCCAGCCTTGAGCGTTTCCAGGAAAATCGCGAGAGCGGGGAAGACCTCCAGAACTGTGTCGATTACCTGAACCAGTTGCGTGGTATTTTCATCCTCGTCGAGCTTCGTGGCGGCACCCTGTTGTGCCAGGAAGCGGTTGCCATGGCCAACGACGTTCCAGTCGGCGCCAATGATGACAAGAACACTCTGCTTACCACCCTGAACAGCGCCCTGTTTATACTCCGTCGCTACGTGGAATACTACCACCGGCAGCGCGAGGACCATCCGGAACTGTTGCTGCCGGTAATTAACGATTTGCGCGAAGCCCGCCGCGAAAAACCTTACCCGGAATCCTGTTTCTTTGATGTGGATGTCAAGGAGCGCCCGGACTTCTGTGCGGATCTCAATCCCGGTGCGTTTGAAGGTAATGAAGCGGACTACGAGGTTATGGCCCGAAGGATGCGGCTGACCTTCCAGGTAGCCTTGATTGGGGTGCTGCGGGATCGCAACGACGTGGTCAGCAAGAAACTGTTCGGCCGTGCTGCTCGCGGGTTTGCACAGCTGTGCCAGGGTCAGCCCATGGGGCAGATGTGGTGCCTGTTGGGAATTGTGGCAGACACGATGCTTGATCGTGCAATGATCTTCACCAGGGCCCGCAAACGCATGTTCATGCGCATAGAGCGGTACGCCCGGGAGGTGGTTTACGTCGGCAAGGTGGCCACGGCCAAGGATGCACCGGATTCACTGATCCGGGACCTCATCTACATGCTTTATCGCAGTGGGTCCGCAAACCCGGAGGTGGCGCACATTCTTTCCGCTTATCGCCTGACGCCCGCGGAGTTCCCGGACTCCATGCTGGAGGCCCATGCCCGACGCCTGTATGGCCCGGGTAGCGATGTCCTCAAATCCCTGTCGGATGCGCTTCAGGATGAGCTCAATCAGCTCAAGGACAAACTGGACATTATCGAAAGGGGTATCGAGCCGGACCTGGCGGAGCTGTCGTCCATCGCCGATGCCCTTGAACGTCTTGCCAATATTCTGGTGATGCTGGATCTGAACACGCTTGCCGGCATTTCCCGTGAGGAGGCGGCCAGGCTCCGCACGTGGGAGGATGACAACCGATTGCCGGGTGATGACGAACTGTATCGCCTGGCGGACTCCGTTCTGGGAGTAGAGAATGCGGTGATGCAGATTGTCACTCGCGGTATTACCTCGGAAACGGACGCGCTGGCTGGCAGCCCGCGCAACCGGGATGAGTCGGTCTATCTCCAGGAAGCGATGTTTGTGGTGGCGGATGAGGCCAGAAGCGCGCTGACCCTGGCCAAACGGGCCATCACGGCATTCATTGAATCGGATTATGACAAACTGCACCTGGCCAACCTGCCCGCAACCCTGCACAGCATCTGGGGTGGCCTGCAGATGGTCGATGATCCCGGTGCCGCCAGTGTGCTCAAACGTGTTGCCGCCGCGATTCAGCACCGTCTCCTGGATGCCCGCCAGGCTCCTCCCCATCAGGTGCTCGAAGCGCTGGCGGATGCTTTGACGTCGCTTGAGTATTACATCGAAAGTATCGGCAAGCGGGAAGGTCGTAATCCGGACCTCCTCAAGCTGGCAGAATCCTCCCTGCACGACGTTGGTTTGTAATCCCCATGTCCCATGAGCTCGCAACCATCGTACTGGCAGTCGTCGGCGCGGTGCTGGTGATCGGGAGCCTCCTGTTTTTCCTCCGTCCTCGCTGGTTGCCGGGCTGGCTCAAAGGCATGACGATATTTTCCGTGCTGGTTATCGGCATCTACACCCTGGTGATTGCCGTCAACCTGATGGGCTACCAATCGTTGGAAGGGATGAAAAACGTTGCGACAGTCTCTACTCAGCGGCAGGGCGACCGGCTCTGGGTCGTGACACTGCAGACCGGAGAAGAGGCACCGGTCATCCAGTCAGTCAGGGGTGACCAGTGGCAGCTGGATGCACGCATCATCCGGTTCGCCGGCCCCATTCGCTGGCTCGGAATTGCACCGGGATACCGGATGGAGCGGTTGAGTGGTCGCTATACTTCGCTCGAGAATGAACAGAGTATGCCCAGGACGGTGATCGGGCTGAGCGAACAGAAGTGGCCCGATCTCTGGGAGCTGGACCGGCAATTCAACCTGCCGTTTGTGGAGGGGGTCTATGGTAACGCGACCTTCATGCCCATGCGTGACGGCGCCTTGTTTGATGTCCGGCTGTCAGCGTCAGGGCTGGTGGCGACACCCAAGAACGAAGCCGCACGGCAGGCGGTTCAGCTCTGGGATGAGTGAGCAGGAAATTCAGGGATAAAAAAACCTGCGGCATGCGCAGGTTTTTTTATGCGCGGGGTGGACATTCAGCCCATGTTGAACAGTTCGCCCAGCTTGGTTGCCAGCATCATGTCCCCTTCGGCGCGCAGCTGACCGGCCATGAACGCCTGCATACCATCGGTTTCGCCGGAAACGATGCCCTGCAGGGTATCGGAGTTCATGATCAGGGTAACGGAAGGGTCTTCATGAGAGCCTTCGTGCAGCTTGCAGGAGCCGTCGCTGATGGCCAGGTGGTAGTTCTTGCCGTCCTCAATGTCGAACTGGAACACCAGGTCGAGGCCTTGAGCTGCATCTGCGTTGAAATTCTGTTCAAGTTTTTCAAATACCTGATCTACAGACATTATCTTGCCCTTCTGAATGGTTGTCTTGGCGAAGCCGATCTCGCAGTTCGACTTTATGGTCAGCAGAGGGGCGTGTCAAGCTCGATCGAACGCTTGTTTTAATTTTTTTTGCTCCGCTTATCAGTGTCAATTCGGTAAGTTACACTCTCGTCTTTGCATAACCATTTGGAGAAGCCATTTTGGAGTTCCTGACAGAATACGGCCTGTTCCTGGCCAAGGTTGTTACCTTTGTGGTTGCCGCCCTTGTGATCGTCTCCGTCATATTCTCTGCTGCCCAGAAGGAGCGTGAGGGCCAGGAAGGAGAGGGCGAGTTGAGAATCCGGAAACTCAACGAAAAGTACCAGAAGTTGCGGGAAACCATTCAGGCGCACCTGATGGAGAAGGGCGAGCGCAAAGCCTTCCGGAAAGCACGAAAAAAGGAAGACAAAGCCGGGAAAAAAGCCGCAAAAGCCAGGGCCAGGAGGGGAGGTGCGGAGCCGGAGGCCCGGCCGAAGGTTTATGTGCTCGATTTTGACGGCGACATCAAGGCCAGCGATACCGATCAGCTGCGCCGGTCGATTTCAGCGGTCCTGTGTGTTGCCAAACCGAAGCAGGACGAGGTGGTCATTCGCCTGGAAAGCGGGGGAGGACTGGTGCATAGCTATGGTCTGGCAGCGGCCCAGCTGGACCGGATTCGCAGCAAGGGTATTCCGCTGACGGCCTGCGTCGACAAGGTGGCTGCCAGCGGTGGCTACATGATGGCCTGTGTTGCGGACCGGATCGTCGCCTCTCCGTTTGCAATTCTCGGGTCTATCGGCGTGGTGGCGCAGTTGCCAAACTTCCACCGTTTCCTCAAGAAGAATGATGTGGATTTCGAGGTGCTGACTGCCGGTGAGCACAAACGCACCATGACCATCTTCGGGGAGAACACCGAGAAAGGCCGGCAGAAATTCCTCGAGGATCTGGAGGATACCCATCGTCTGTTCAAGGAGTACGTGACCGAGCGCCGGCCCAGTGTCGATATTGCCAAGGTGGCCAACGGCGATATCTGGTTCGGCAAGAGGGCGCTGGAGGTCAATCTGATCGACGAGATCAGGACTTCCGACGAATATCTCATTGAGGCATGCGATCGTGCCGACGTAGTGTCAGTAACATTCCAACGCAAGCGGACACTCCCGGAAAAACTGGGGCTGGCCACCAGCGCGGCCCTGGAGCACACGGCTTGGCGCGTGCTCAGTGCTTTCCGGAACCAGAAGATTCAGTAGCTGACAACAAGCGGGGTAACACCATGACAACGAACAGCGAATTCAAAGCCTGGCGGGTGGAAGAGAAGGATGGCGAGTACCGGGGCAGCGAGCTGACCCTCAGCACGGCCGATTTGCCGGAGGGCGAGGTTCTGATCCGGGTAACTCATTCCTCACTGAACTACAAGGACGCCTTGTCTGCGTCCGGAAACAAGGGTGTTACCCGCTCATTTCCCCACACGCCAGGCATCGATGCCGCGGGTGAAGTGGTGGAATCTGCAACTGGTGAGCCGGCGGTGGGCAGCCCGGTGATTGTTACCGGCTATGACCTCGGCATGAACACAGATGGCGGTTTTGGTGAGTACATCCGGGTACCGGCCGCCTGGGTTGCGCCGATGCCGTCTGGTTGGGATGCCCGTACTGCGATGATCTACGGCACTGCTGGCCTGACTGCCGGCCTGTGCGTCAGCAAACTCCTGAAAATGGGCGCCAGCCCGGAACAGGGCAAGGTGGCTGTCAGTGGCGCCTCCGGTGCCGTGGGCAGCGTTGCCGTCGAGTTGCTGGCCAACCTGGGCTTTGAGGTGGTCGCGATCAGTGGCAAGGCCGACCATGCCGACAGTCTCAAGGATCTGGGCGCCAGTGACGTGGTGGGCCGTGACGCCCTGGCGGAAGAAAAGAAGCCGCTGCTCAAGCCGGTCTTTGCCAATGCGGTTGACACCGTGGGTGGCACACCGTTGGCGGAATTGCTCAAACAGATCCAGCCGGGTGGCTCAGTGTCTTGCTGCGGCCTGGTGGCCGGCCCTCAGCTTCCGACCACGGTGCTGCCGTTCATCCTCCGCGGTGTGAACCTGCTGGGAGTGGATTCGGTGGAGATTCCACTGGCCGACAAGCAGGCAGTGTGGGAGAAGTTTGCCGGTGAGTGGAAGTGCCCGAAGACGGAAGCCTCGGCCCGGGAAATCGGCCGCGGGGAGCTCGATGAGGCGCTGAAGGCGTTTCTGAAGGGGGCGTCTGCCGGCAAGATTGTGCTGGATCATAGCCGGTGAGGTGAAGTCCGGGTCGGGGTCAGAAGAAGGATTTCTTCTGACCCCCATCTTCAACCAGCCTCCCCAATCAGCCGGCCCGTCGCCGAAACAGCGGCAAATCCGTATCCGTCGCCGCCTGATACCCCTGGCTGAAGAAGTTCAGGCACTTCGGTGCCTGGCTGATGTCCTTGTCGGCCCGTAGCACATACGAATCAAACCCGCAGCGCTTCATGAACTGCAGCTGGTCAAGCAATACATCTCCGATCGCCCGCAGTTCGTTCCTGTAGCCGAATCGTTCCCTCAGCAACCGGGCAATAGTGTAGCCACGCCCATCCACGAAGCGGGGAAAGTTCACCCCGATCAGCAGCAGTTCGTTGACCTTGTCAGCAATTATTTCCGGCTCGTCATGGCTGTCGAACCAGACCCCGATCCGGTCGTTACCGGTGAAATGTTCATAGCCGGCCAGCCACAGATCGGCCGGGATCATCGCCGGCTGGTCTTTTGGGATAGCCAGGGACTCACCATCCTCCGGGCGCGGAACCACAACCCACTCGTCGTGATGGATGGTGCCGTCTGCATGGATTACCTCAGGCATAGACCCGCTCCTTGAAAGGTTTGATACCAATACGGCGATAGGTATCGAGGAATTCCTCGTCCTCGGTACGCTGGTCGACGTATACATCGATAATCTTCGCGATAACCTCTGGCATCTCCTCCCGGGCAAAGGAGGGCCCGAGAATCTTGCCGATATCCGTATCATGGTGGGAAGAGCCACCCAGGCTGACCTGGTAGAACTCCTCGCCTTTCTTGTCGACACCCAGTACGCCGATGTTGCCTACGTGGTGATGACCGCAGGCATTCATGCAACCGGAAATGTTGAGATCGATGTTGCCCAGGTCATACAGATAGTCCAGGTCATCGAACCGGCGCTGGATGGCCTCGGCCACCGGGATCGACTTGGCGTTGGCCAGGGCGCAGTAATCGCCGCCCGGGCAGCAGATAATGTCGGTCAGGGTATTCAGGTTGGCGGTCCCGAAGCCCATCGGCGTAATGGTCTGCCACAGCTCCAGCAGCCGATCCTGGCGCACATCGGCCAACACCACGTTCTGATGGTGGGTGACCCGGACCTCACCGAAGCTGTATTCGTCGGCCAGCTCGGCAATCTGCTCGAGCTGGCGGTCGGTGACATCGCCCGGGGGTGTGCCGGTTTTTTTCAGGGTCAGGGTCACAATGGCGTAGCCGGGCTTCTTGTGCACGTCCACGTTGTGGCTCAGCCACTGGTCAAAACCACGATTCTCGAAGCGTTGCCGGGCCAGCAGGTCTGTAGCATTGTCCAGGGCCTCGTAAGGCGGTTCGGTAAAGAACCCCTTGATCCGCTCAATGGCTTCCGGGGTCAGCCGGGTCGGCGAATCCTTGATGTGAGCCCACTCGGCTTCCACTTTCCCGGCAAAACCTTCCGGAGTCAGGGCCTTGACCAGAATCTTGATCCGCGCCTTGAACTTGTTATCCCGGCGGCCATAGCGGTTGTATACCCGCAGCACCGCTTCAAGGTAGGTCAGCAAATCCAGCTCCGGCAGGAATTCACGGATCACCGGGCCAACCATCGGGGTCCGGCCAAGGCCGCCACCTACATGGACCCGGAAGCCCAATTCGCCGGCTTCGTTGCGCACGATCTGGAGGCCGATGTCGTGCACCCGGATAGCCGCCCTGTCGGTCTTCTCGGAGGCGTTCAACGCTACTTTGAATTTGCGGGGCAGGAACGCGAATTCCGGATTGAACGTGGACCACTGGCGAATCAGCTCGCAGTATGGGCGCGGGTCTGCAATTTCATCGGACTGAACGCCGGCGAACTGGTCGGTGGTGGTGTTACGGATGCAGTTGCCGCTGGTCTGGTTGGCGTGCATTTCCACTTCCGCCAACTCGGCCAGGATGTCCGGAACATCCTCCAGGGCCGGCCAGTTGAGCTGCACGTTCTGCCGGGTGGTGAAATGGGCGTAGCCCTTGTCGTAATTCCGGGTGACACGGGCGAGACGACGCAACTGCCCGGAGCGCAGCATGCCGTAGGGCACACAGATCCTGAGCATCGGTGCGTGGCGCTGGACGTAGAGTCCGTTCTGCAGGCGTAACGGAAGGAATTCTTCCTCGCTGAGTTCGCCCGCCAGGGCGCGTCGGGTCTGGTCCCGGAACTGGGCCACCCGTTCTGCTGCCATTTGCCGGTCGTGTTCGTCGTATACGTACATAGGGGTAATGTCCTGCCTCTTATATCTGGATGGCAGGATATCACCAGGTTTTTATTTCCAAAATGATTATTTCAAAATATGTTTATCGATTCAGGCGATAAGTGGACGGCGCGCAGGCTGGACGAATATCAATTTCCTGCTTGACTGATAAGACAACAACAATGACCTTAATGAAAAAGTAAGGAAGGAGTGCTTGCATGAAGAAGAACATGCGTTCAGACAGTCAGGCAGACGCCATCGCTGCGGTTCTGGTCGTGGTATTGGTGGTGGCCTTCGCGGTTGTCTGGGTCTCGGGCCAATAGGTTACTGGCTGGCAATCACAGCCTGCACCACCAGAATCAGCCCCCCCACGAAGACCGCGGTAAAGAGTATTCCGGCAATGATGTAGGGCCAGGGGCTGTGGCTGGAGAAATCCTCTTCCCGGCGCTTGTCAGACTGAACTCCGAGAGCGCCGGCCAGCATGCTTTGCATTATTTTCAAAACGCCCGGTGAGCCCGATTTCCGATCTTTCTTGTTGCTTTGGTTGTCGGTGGTGTCGGTCATTGCGTGCTTTGCCCCTGTCTATTCTGCCGGGTCGTAGGCCAGGCTTGGCATCAGCCAGCGCTCCGCCTCCGCTTTGGATATGTCTTTACGTTCAGCATAGTCCTCAACCTGATCCGCGCCAATCTTGCCGACGGCAAAGTATCTGGACTCGGGATGGGCGAAGTACCACCCGGAAACCGCCGCAGTCGGGAACATGGCGAAGTGCTCGGTCAGCTCGAGACCGATTTTGCCGGTGGCCTCGAGAAGACGGAACAGGGTTGCCTTCTCGGTATGATCGGGGCATGCGGGATAACCCGGAGCCGGGCGGATACCGCGGTAGCGTTCCTTGATCAGATCCTCCTTGCCCAGGTGCTCGTCGGTGGCATAGCCCCAGAACTCTTTCCGCACCCGCTCATGCATCCGCTCGGCAAAGGCCTCGGCAAGACGGTCGGCCAGGGCCTTGACCATGATAGCGTTGTAGTCGTCGTGCCTGTCCTTGAATTCCTGTGAGAATTCCTCGGCACCGATGCCGGTGGTCACGGCAAAGCCGCCAACGTAATCCACTTTTCCGGAGTCTTCCGGTGCCACGAAGTCCGAGAGGGCCAACATGGGTTTATCCGGTGCCTTTTCATCCTGCTGGCGCAGGTGGTGCAGGGTGGTCAGTTCCTCACTGCGGGATTCGTCGGTGTAGACCACGATGTCATCGCCGCGGCGGTTGGCCGGCCAGAAGCCGATCACCGCCCTGGCGGTCACCCGTTTCTCCTCAATCATCTGCTTCAGGATCTTGCGGGCGTCATTGAACAGGCTGCGGGCCGCTTCGCCGCGCTTGGGATCGTCAAAGATTGCCGGGTACTTCCCGGAGATGTCCCAGGAAATGAAGAACGGCGTCCAGTCGATGTAGTCGACCAGCTCTTCGAGGTCATAGTCCTCAAACACCCGGATGCCGGTGAACGACGGTTTTGGCGGTTCATAATCCTCGAAGTTGATTGCCGGGGCGCGGGCACGGGCCTCCTTCAAAGAGACCAGTTTGGTGCGCTCGCCGCGGTTCTTCCTGCGCTCCCGGATCTGGTCGTATTCGGTTCGGGCAGCCTCGACAAAGGCTGGCTTGGTGGTCTTGCTGAGCAGCCGGGAGGCCACATTAACGCAACGGGAGGCGTCGGATACATACAGCGCGATGTCATTCTTGTACTGGGGCTCGATCTTCACCGCCGTGTGCGCCTTGGAGGTGGTGGCGCCACCGATCATCAGCGGGATACGGAAGTCCAGGCGCTGCATCTCCCTGGCCACGTGAACCATCTCGTCAAGGGACGGAGTAATCAGGCCGCTCAGGCCGATGATATCCACGTTCTCCTTTTTTGCGGTTTCCAGGATCTTGTCACAGGGCACCATCACGCCCATGTCGATCACTTCATAGTTGTTGCACTGCAGTACAACACCCACGATGTTCTTGCCGATGTCGTGCACATCGCCCTTGACCGTGGCCATGAGAATCTTGCCCTTGGCCTGCTGGCCCTCGGACTTTTCCGCCTCGATGTAGGGGATCAGGTAAGCCACTGCCTGCTTCATCACCCGCGCGCTCTTGACCACCTGGGGCAGGAACATCTTGCCGTCTCCGAACAGGTCGCCGACCACGTTCATGCCGTCCATCAGCGGGCCCTCAATGACCTCGATGGGATGGCTGGCGTTCTGGCGGCAGGCCTCGGTATCTTCGGTAATGTAATTGGTGATGCCTTTGACCAGGGCATGCTGGAGCCGCTTTTCTACTGGCCATTGGCGCCAGGCCAGATCCTCTTCCCGGGTCTTGCCGCCTTTGCCCTTGAACTTCTCGGCCGCTTCCAGCAGGCGATCGGTGGCGTCGTCCCGGCGGTTGAGTACCACGTCCTCCACCAGCTCCTTCAGATCCGGTTCGATCTCATCGTAAATCACCAGTTGCCCGGGATTGACGATGCCCATGTTCATGCCGGCCTTGATGGCGTGATACAGGAATACCGAGTGGATGGCCTCGCGCACCGCGTCGTTGCCCCGGAAGGAGAAGGAGACGTTGCTTACACCGCCGGAAATGGAGGCGTAAGGCAGGTTTTCCTTGATCCAGCGGGTGGCGTTGATGAAATCCACCGCATAGTTGTTGTGTTCCTCGATGCCCGTGGCGATGGCGAAGATGTTCGGGTCGAAGATGATGTCGGCCGGATTGAACCCGATGCCGGTCAGCAATTCGTAGGAGCGTTTGCAGATCCCGATTTTACGTTCGTAGGTATCGGCCTGGCCGTCTTCGTCAAAGGCCATGACCACCACGGCGGTGCCATAGCGCATGCAGTCTTTCGCCCGCTTTATAAATTCCTCTTCGCCTTCTTTCAGACTGATGGAATTCACCACCGCTTTGCCCTGGATGCAGCGCAGGCCGGCCTCGATCACTTCCCATCTGGAAGAATCGATCATGACGGGCACCCGGGAAATGTCCGGTTCGGAAGCCACCAGGTTCAGGAAGGTGACCATGACCGCCCTGGAATCCAGCATGCCTTCATCCATGTTGATATCGATGATCTGGGCACCGTTTTCCACCTGGTCCCGGGCCACACTGAGGGCCTCCTCGTACTGCTCTTCCTTGATCAGTCGCAGGAACCGCTTGGAACCGGTGACGTTGGTGCGCTCACCGACGTTGATAAACAGGGTGTTGTCATCGACGGTAAAGGGCTCAAGACCGGCCAGTCGGAGGGCTTTCGGACGCTCTGGAATCTGCCGGGGCGGATATTTGGCGACGGCTTTGGCAATGGCCTCGATATGATCCGGGCGGGAACCGCAGCAGCCGCCGATGATGTTCAGGAAGCCGTCCCGGGCAAATCCCTCGATGATCTCGGCCATCTCCTCCGGAGTCTGGTCGTATTCGCCGAATTCGTTGGGCAAACCAGCGTTCGGATGGGCTGAAACGAAGGTCTCGGCCTTGGTTGCCAGTTCTTCGATATAGGGGCGCAGCGCATCGGCACCCAGGGCGCAGTTCAGACCCACGGAGATGGGCCTGGCGTGGGCGATGGAAATGTAGAAGGCTTCGGTGGTCTGGCCGGACAGGGTACGCCCGGAGGCATCGGTGATGGTGCCGGAAATCATGATCGGCAATTCGATACCGGTGTCCTCGAACACCTGCTGGGTAGCGTAGATGGCTGCCTTGGCATTCAGGGTGTCGAAGATGGTCTCGATCAGGATCAGATCGGCACCGCCCTCCATCAGGCCTGAAACCGCCTCGTAATAATTTTCCACCAGAGTCTGGAAGTCGACGTTGCGATAGCCGGGATTGTTCACATCCGGAGAGATCGACGCAGTGCGCGAGGTGGGGCCGACCGCGCCGGCGACAAAGCGAGGCTTGCCCGGATCCTTAGCGGTAAACTCGTCAGCGATCTGCCGCGCCAGCTTTGCCGAGGCCACGTTCAGCTCCCGCGCCAGCTCTTCCATGCCGTAGTCGGCCTGGGACAGGCGGGTGGAGTTGAAGGTGTTGGTCTCGATGATGTCAGCGCCGGCGTCCAGGTAGTCCGCATGGATGTTGCGGAGCAGGGCCGGCTGGGTCAGATTGAGCAGGTCGTTGTTGCCCTGCACCTCCCGTTCATAGTCCCTGAACCGTTCGCCCCGGAACGCGGCTTCATCCAGCTTCAGGTTCTGGATTATGGTGCCCATACCACCATCAAGGATCACGATGCGCTCCTTGAGGGCTTTATGAAACTGTTCCAGACGGGTAGTGCGATCGGTCATAGGGAAATCTTCCGGGTGTCGTGGCTAACGTCGTATTTGTCAATGGCGCGGAATCATAGCAAAAATGCCGGATTCCGTCTTAGTCCGAATGATCCTTATCAAGTGCCGTGTTACCGGCGCCTGTAGCAGGCAGTCATACGGGAAATTCATTACCTGATTAAATCCCGACTATTTTACTTGGTCTTTCATGTTCCCGCGAACTCTCTTAAAATAGGAGCCAAACTTCCAAACGGGTAGGAAACATGGCATTGGTTACCGTGACAGATTCCGCGCGGGATTATCTCGCGCAACTCATTGAAAAGCAGGACGTAGAAGGCATGGGCGTGCGGATCTTCGTTACCCAGCCCGGGACCCGGAATGCCGAGACCTGCCTGGCCTACTGCCCCCCCAACGAAGTCGTTCCCACGGACGAGCAGCTGGATCTCGGCAAGTTCACCCTGTACCTGGACCATAACTCGGTTCCGTTCCTGGAAGAGGCTTACGTCGATTACTCCAGGGACCAGATGGGCGGCCAGCTGACGATCAAGGCCCCGAACGCCAAGGTGCCCAAGGTCGACGATGACGCACCGCTGCCCGATCGCGTGAACTACGTGCTGGCCTCCGAGATCAACCCGAACCTTGCGGCCCATGGTGGTGAAGTATCTCTGGTCGAGATCGTGGACGAGTCCGTTGCCGTGCTGCGCTTCGGGGGCGGTTGCCAGGGCTGTTCCGCCGTCAGCCTGACCCTCAAGCAGGGCGTCGAATCCACCCTGAAAGAGCGCGTGCCGGAAATTACGGCCGTGCGTGACGTGACGGATCACTCCTACACCGAAAACGCTTACTACTCGTAAGTCGCCTCTGTCAGCCCCGGCTGCCAGGCCGGGGTTTTTGCTGCCGCAATTCCCCGCACCCCATGGCTTCACGGCCAATGTTGTGACATTTCGATTACTTCATCATCGCTCACCTGAACTGATACGCCGGGCCGGTACACTGTTTGCCTGGCGCCCAGGAACCGAATTCTCATCGGCCTTTGGCTGCAATTTCTACCGGGGTAACTCTTGATCGACCTAGCACTCCTGTCTGTTCCTGTCATGGCAGCTGTCACCGGCTGGGTGACCAACTGGCTGGCAATCCAGATGTCCTTCTATCCGGTCCGCTTTGTCGGCTTCGGGGTGATTGGCTGGCAGGGTGTGATTCCCCGGAAAGCGGAGAAGATGGCCCACATCTGCATTGACCATACCCTGCAGAAATTCGGCGATCTGAATTCGGTCTACGATAAACTTGAACCCCATCGCATCGTTGAGCAGGTAATCTCACAGGTGACCCCGAGGGTGGATGAATACATCGATGAGATCATGTACGAGAATCACCCGGTCCTTTGGGACAACATGCCCCTGTTCGTGCGCAACCGGATCTATAAATGGGCGAGGGAGGCGCTGCCGGAGCGGGTTGAGGAACTGGTCGAGGACTTCGGTGATGATCTGGACGAGCTGGTGGACCTCAAGGCCCTGTTGAGCCGGGAACTCCGGCGCCATCCGGATCTGATGAACCGGATCTTCAAGCAGGCGGGGTCGGTAGAACTTCAGTCGGTGATCAACCTCGGGGCGATTATCGGCGGACTGCTGGGGGCCGCGCTCGTACCACTCTGGGTCCGGTATCCCGAGCCCTGGTTACTTCCTTTGGGCGGATTTGCTGTCGGGTTCCTGACCAACTGGCTGGCCATCAACCTGATCTTTACTCCGGTTGAGCCCCGCCGCTTCCTGTTCTGGAAGATCCAGGGGCTGTTCCTGCGCCGGCAGCCGGAGATCAGTGACGTGTGGGCCCGACTGGTGGCGGAAGAGCTGATTACCGTCGAGCGGGTGGCCGATGCAATGATCAATGGCGCCCACGGCGACCGTACCCGGGCGATCATCCAGAAACACCTGCGTCCCCTGCTGGACAGCTCACCAGTGATGAGGCTGACTGCCCAGGTCTCGGTTGGGGTTACCGGGTATACCGAGCTGAAGAAATCGCTTTACCAGAAAGCCGTGGTGGCGACCGGTGATGTTTTCTCGGACCCGGCGTTCAACCGGGAGCGGGCACCGGTGGTGGCTGAAGTGCTGGCCGGCCAGATGAAATCCCTCGGGCCGAAGGAGTTCCAGGGCATCCTGCGCCCGGCATTTCACGAGGAGGAATTGCAGCTGATGCTGGTCGGTGGCGTATTCGGCGCACTGGCCGGACTCATCCAGTTCCTGAGCCTGACCTACCTGGTTTTCTGACAATCCTCGTTACAGGCAGTTGGTCGGGCGGGGCAGTCCGGCGATCCGGCAGGCGGTCTTTGCTGGCGTGCCCGGAAACAACTGCATCAGGTAAATGCTGTTGCCTTTCTCTTCCCCGAAGGCGTCCTTCACCGCCTTGACGAAGAGTCGGTTCGAGGGTGGCGAGACTTCGTGTTGCTTATAAAAACCCCGCAAAAACTCTATGATTTCCCAGTGTTTTTCAGATAGTTCGATAGAATCTTCGGAAGCAATCGCTTCTGCGACTTCCGGGGTCCAGGCCCAGGCATCCTCCAGGAAACCTTCGTTGTTCCGTTGCGGGATCTGATGCTCACTCATGATTCACCAACTGATTACCTGTTTTGCCCGGGTGGTCAGCTCGACCATGCCGTCATAGTCGATGGTTTCAACCGGCCTGGAGTCGATGTCCATGCCACGTGCGGCCAGGTCCGGTGCCAGGGCCAGGAGTTTAGCGGTTGTCCCGCCTGGTGCGGCTGCAGCAAACCCCAGAACGCCGTTCTCGATCAGCAGGATCGCATCTTCCGGGCCGGCCATAGACAGGCAGCGGGCAAACCTCGGGTGTTCCGGGGATTTGTTCAGGATGTGCAGGGTCTGGATCTCGCTCATGGTGTTATCCGGCAAAGGCGGTGTGGCTGTAGTTTGCGAACAGTTGCGAGTCGGCCTGAACGAGGGTCACGTCATCCAGCAACTGTTCGGCCCCAAGTCCATAGCGGCTGCAGTCGTCACCATCGGCAAGCAGGGCTTCCACGCCAAAGATGGGTGCGGCGGCCAGGTTCTTCTCCACCGACTTCTGACGGATCTGTCCGGGCTCCTGTCCCTTGCGAAGCCAGTTCACCCCGGCACCACAGAACAGCAGCGATACCGGCTGGTCAAACGCTGCAAGCGAAAACGCCATATCCAGGGCTTCCCGGCCAGCCCAGCCGCCATAGGGAGGCTGGTCAATCACAATCAGCGTGCTCATTCTCAGTCGGTCCCGTGAAAATAGACGGTGCGTGATGACTTCATCCGGCCCTCAACCCATTCGCCCAGGCCGGCAATGGTAAACGGCGCCACCAGATTGCTGGCGGGCAGCTCATACCGTTTCTGCTCGCCTTCATCCACCAGGCCGCGCCTCAGAGCCGAGGCTATGCAAGCGACGCCCGGAACTCCGTGCTCCTCGAGAAACGCGCTCCATTCCCGGGGCCAATGGGGCTCGTCCGAGGGGGGCGAGGCGAGGGCAGAGGCCAGGTGTACGCCGTCCCCGTACAGGAACACCCGGTCAACCCGATGGCCGGCCCTGATTGCAGCGACGGCGAATCCAAGAGCGCTCTGGGGTGCCTGGGAGCTGTATGGGGCTCCGGTAATAACGAGAGTGAACGAGAACGAGGTGGAATCCTGCATGGCCGGTACCGTGTTGATAGCGGTTTCAGTTTACTCAAAGCAAAAGCCCCGGCAAGGCCGGGGCTTTGGTTAACCTGGTTTCAGGGGCGATCAGTTTTCGCCGCTGAACGCTGCCAGCAGGTGCAGCAGGCTGACAAACAGGTTGTAGATGGAGACGTACAGACCCACGGTGGCGATGATGTAGTTGCGCTCCCCGCCCTTGATGATCTGGCTGGTCTCGAACAGGATCATGATGGAGGCGAAAATGGTGAAGCCTGCGGACACCGCCAGTTGCAGGGCAGAGCTTTCCATGATGAACGCCAGCACCATGGCACCGATCAGCACGAAGGCGCCAGCGGTCAGGAAGCTGGACATGAAGCTGAAGTCCTTCTTGGTGATAATCGCGGTTGCGGACAGACCAATGAAGGCGACAGCAGTCAGAGTCAACGCCTGGGCGACGATCTGGGATGCACCTGCGGCCACGAAAGCGCCGATGATCGGGCCCAGGGTATAACCCATGAAACCGGTCAGGGCGAAGGTGGTCACGATGCCCCAGGGGCTGTTCTTCAGTTTATAGGTGGCAAACAGAAGACCGATGTAGCCCACGATGGTGATCAGGAAGCCCGGGTGGGTTCCGTTCATGTTCAGGAATGCGGTGAGGGCCGAGAAGGCCAGGGTCATGCCCAGGAGCATGTATGTGTTGCGCAGAACATTCATTGCATCAGCGCTGATGCCAGTAGTCGCGCGCTCAGCCTGAGGTGCGGAATAGCCACCCTGCCGGTTCTGAACGTCGAATTTTCTGTTTTCCATTGTCATCTCCGTTTGTGTAACGACTGGATACTGTCCCCAATCATAATGTCGAATACGCAACTTTCAATCATTTGCGACAATAAAGTGCTCCGCGAATTCCATTAACCCGCGTTAATGTTGAGTTACTATTGAAAAGTGCGGCGGGATTTATGCAGGGCGTTGACAGCACAGGCAATTCCGGTATCATGCACCTCGCTGTCGCAACGGCAGCAATGGTTTTGAAAGGTGGGCTGGCAGAGTGGCTGAATGCAGCGGTCTTGAAAACCGCCGAGGGTTAGTA
>Ga0114984_1000083_pt1 | contig 35727 bp, 29 predicted proteins | sample Shrwel1BS1Day1_FD_96987 | JGI IMG/M metagenome (GOLD analysis project Ga0114984, IMG submission 96987) | Subsurface microbial communities from deep shales in Ohio, USA - Utica-3 well 1 S-1-Day1 | ecosystem: Environmental > Aquatic > Deep subsurface > Shale gas/oil reservoir > Produced water/Flow...
GGAGTTTGGTGATCTTACCCTGATTCTGACCCCCATAACGGTTACCGCTGACTACAAGCGCAAGGCAGCATCCACCGCTCAACTGGCGCAGTCCGAAGCACTGCCTGAGCGTGCGGAGCTGCAGTGGCGCTTGTCGCGGGGCCCAACCACACTGCTGCTGGCACTATTGGCCGTACCCTTGAGCCGAACGCCACCGCGCCGGGGCCGCTTCGCCAATATGTTGCCGGTTACCGGGGTGTTCGTGGCGGTGTATTACGCCGGCGGCGTGACCAAGAATCTGATTGAGAGCGGCCAGTTGCCCCTGATGCCCGGCATGTGGTGGATTCCACTGCTGATGATGGTGGCCCTGGTGGTCTTGTTACGCCATCGTGGTGGACACTGATGAGGCTTGTCTATCTCTATATTTTACGCTCCCTTTGCCTGGGTTTTATGGCGGCTGCCGCTTTGTTATTGCCGCTGTTCGGCTTCCTTGACCTGATTTCCGAGCTGGACGATATCGGCCGGGGCAGTTATGGCCTCGGCCAGGCGGTACTGGTGACGGCCATGGTCCTGCCGCGACGGGCGGTGGAATTGGGGCCTTTTATTGCGCTGCTTGGCGGCATTGTGGGCCTGGGCCAGCTGTCGGTAAGCAGTGAGCTGACCGCCATACGGTCGGCAGGCGTCACGGTGTTACGCATCGGCCTCGTGACATTGGTGGCGGGCATAGGCCTGGCCGTGACGCTGGCGGCGACGGATCAGTATGTGGCGTCACCCTTGCAACAGGATGCGCTACAACGGCGGGCCCAGGCGTTGTCCACCCCTACCGACAAGGTGAGCGGGGGCGTCATATGGGCACGGGATGGGCAACAGTTAGTCCGGGTGGGCGAGTTGCGCGCGGGACGGATGCCGCTCGACGTGGAAATCTTCCGGTTCAGCAAAGACAACTATCTGCAATCCTATCGGCATGCCGCCTATGCGACTATTCTGGCGGACGATGTCTGGCAGTTGCACGACGTGCAAATCAAGGAGTGGAGCGCAGCTGGCCAGACCAACCGCCAAATCGGGCAACAGCTATGGCAGCCCATCATTCCCCGGCATCGCCTGGGCGAATTAACACTGCCCGCGAACAGTCTTTCGCCACAACAGCTCTATCGCCACTTGCAGTTTCTGCACCAGATAGGCCAGCCTGCGGCGGTGTACGCTATTGCTCTGTGGCAGAAACTCGGCCTGCCATTCCTGACGGCGGCAATGATTCTGCTGACAGTGCCATTCACTTTACGACAATCCCGCCACACCGCTCTGGGCCTCCGGCTGGCATTGGGCGCAGTGACAGGGCTGGCGGTTTATCTGGCTAACCAGATCATCGAGGCGGTGGGCATGTTATTCAATCTGAGCCCGCCGTTGATCGGCCTATTTCCTCCGCTGGCGATGCTGGCGGTGGCGACGGCGCTATTACTCCGCATCAACCGTAAGCCGGGCTAAGTCTCCCTCAGGGGGGGGCGCCAGCACTATGGGCGCGCTCATGGTGGCGGAGCCGTCGGCGTGAATACAACGCCGGCGCAGCGTCACAGACCACCCCACCGCCTGGCGTTCGATTACCAGCAGGTTGTAGGCGGCCATTGCCATTGCATCAGGATAGGCGGCAGAAGCCGAGGCGACGCCGAGCACCGGCACCTGGCCGCCGGGCACCGCCAGCCAGTCTTCCCGCTGCCGGTGTGCGTGACCATGAAGCACCAGATCCACGCCATAACGGGCCAGCAGTTGTCGCAGCCGGGGAGCATCGGTCAGGCGCTTGCGCCAGCTCACGGCCCCGGCTTGTGGTGGATGGTGGATCAGTAGTGCGCGAAAACCCCCGCCGTCCGCGCCATCCCGCAATAGATTTTCCAACCGCGTCAGTTGTTCATGACCCAGGCGGCCGGTGGCGAAACCCGGGCCGGTGGGCAAAGCTGAATTGACACCAATCAGGTTCAGCGGGCCTGACTGCCTTACTGCAGGAAAACCACTGCGGTTGCGCATATCGTCCGTCTGTGTATTCGCTGGCTGTGCCTTGCCACCCACCCTGCTGCTTTCGCCAGCCTCGTCTTTTATCGTCTTACCTTTCAAGGTATTGCCGGACATTATCCCACCGGACATATAGTCGCTCCATAGTCCCAGCGTATCGCGCCAGGACGAGCGGGCATAGGCATCGTGATTGCCCGGCACCACGGTCACCCGGTCAGGGCTGCCTAACGCCTGCAGCCATTGCAGTGCTTCCCGGCACTCGCCCGGCGTTCCCAGTTGCGTCAGGTCGCCCGTGACCGCAATGTGATCGGGCGCTTGCCGGTGGAGGTCGCGGACCAGCATGGCCAGGCGTTCCGGCTGATGGATGTGTCGGCGTCGGCGTTGCCAGGACAGGTAACCCGACAGGCGTTTGTTCAGCAATTGAGACCAGTTCACGTCATCCAACCCGGTGAGATGAGGGTCGGAGAGGTGCGCGAGTACAAAAGCGTGTTCAGGTGGTGATATGAATTGTGGCATTCGATGATTATACTACCCAGCCAATTTTAAACAGGGCATTTTACGGGTTTTTCTTTATGACAATACACGTTCACCTGTTGGGTGACTGTCACCTGCGGATCTGGGGTCTGACACCCCGCCAGCGCCTGGAGCGAATGCTGCGCGGCTACCCTGAGGCACAGTTGGCGGAGCCGGGGCAACCCTTGCCTGCCAGCGGTGAAGTCTTGCTGTTGCGCGCTGACTATGTCTACGACGACCGGGTCTTGCAGGGGTTGATGTCGGCCAAACGGGTAGCATTGCAGGACCCCCGTGATGGCACGGTGGTGGCAGCCCGTGCGGATGCCAGCCACTGGGGTCATGAGCCACGATTGGAAGGTGCTGCGCTGGAGGGGCTGACCCTGGTCCAGCCAGAAACCGTCGCCGAAGGGCTGCAATCCGAGCTGCGAAAATCCGACCGCCCCTGGGTCGCTCCGGTCACCAGCAGCAACCGTCGCCGCCTGGAGAAGGCACTGTTTAACGGCGCCTATAAAGGTGTTACCGATTTCATTACTCGCTGGGTCTGGCCGACGCCTGCCCGCAAGGTCACGGCCTGGTGCGCTTACCTGGGGCTGAAACCGAATCATGTCACCGCCCTCAGCTATGTGCTGACCGTGTTGGCCGGTTATTGGTTCTGGCAGGGTGATTACGGCTGGGGTTTACTGGCGGGCTGGATCATGACCTTCCTGGATACCGTAGACGGCAAGCTGGCAAGAGTGACGATTACCTCCAGCAAGTTTGGTAACCTTTTCGACCATGCCCTGGACCTGGTGCATCCGCCCTTCTGGTATCTGGCCTGGGGCGTGGGACTGGGTGCCGCCTGGCACTTTGAGACGGCGGTGAACACGGTCATAGCAGTGATTTTTGCCGGTTATATCGCAGGGCGCCTGTGTGAAGGGGCGTTCAGGTTTGTGGCGCCATTTTCGATGTTTATCTGGCGGCCCTTTGATTCCGTCAATCGTCTGTTTACCGCCCGGCGTAACCCCAACCTGTTGATCCTGACGCTGTTCTGGATGGCCGGCCGAGGTGATACCGGATTGGTCCTGGTAGCGGCCTGGACGCTGGTTTCAACCCTGGTATTGGCAGTGCGTCTGGCCTGGGGCGGGTTCTTGCGCAACCGTGGTGTGCAACCGGAACCCTGGCTAAGCCGGGTGGATGCCCGGGCCAGCTCCCGCTCCACCATCGAAAAGTGGTTTGCACCGGGAATGGGGCCTGCGGATGTCTGAATCGGCCGGGCCCGTATACGGCCGCATCGGTATCCTGCTCAACCCGCAAAGCGGGCGTGTGCGGCGCCGTTTGTCATGGTGGCGTAAGCGCACCGCCTCAGTGCCCGGTGCCGTAGTGCTTGAAGCGGTCAGCCCGCCAGAGGTTGCCCGGGCCCTGGATCAACTGCGGGGTGAAGCGGTCGGGCTGCTGGTCCTGATCGGTGGCGACGGTACCCTGCAGGCGTTGCTGACAGCGGCGGGACTGGCTGGCCGGGAGCCGCTACCGGTGCTGGTTATACCCGGCGGCACCACCAATATGAGTGCCCTGGGCCTGGGAGCGGGGAGGAGCGCCGAGGCCGCACTACGGGCCCTGATCCGCTGGCGCCGCGGCGAAGGTCCGGCACCCGCGGTGGTACACTGGCCGTTATTGCGGGTGGTGGGTGCTGCGCGGGTACAACAGGGATTTTTCTTCGGTACCGGGGCTGTCCAGAGCGGTGTCAGTTACTTCCATGAGCGGCTCAGGCCCACAGGCATCAAGGGCACCCTGGGGCCATCACTGGCCTTATGTCGCATGCTGGCGGCCTTGCTGCGGGGCCGCCCGCACCCTCTGCTGCCGACCACTCGCTGCCAGCTCGAAGGGGATGGTGTACGCTGGGAAAATGATTGGTTGCTGGTATTGGCATCAACGCTGGACCGCTTGCTGCTGGGCTGCCGCCCCTACTGGGGGCAACAGCCCGCCCCCATGCATTTCACCGCCGTAGCCCGCAATCCGCGCCGCCTGCCACGGAAACTGGTGAGCATTTTGCGTGGTCGCGGTGCAGCCGTCGCCCGTTCTGAAGAGGGCTATCTCAGCGAAAATCTGCACCAGCTCACCTTGACAGGAGCAGCCGATTTCATCCTGGATGGTGAACTCTTTCATGCCAATTCTCCCCTGCAAGTCGCCACCACGGCACCACAGCAGTTTCTGGTGTTTTAATGCCATGAAATCTTCTACGCATCCCTTTCCCGACCCTCCCCCTCCGGAGGAACTGATGGCAGAAATCAGAGCGCAATCCGGCCAGCCGGTCGCCCGCGAACTGCAACCGCTGACAGATCAGGCGCTGAGACGGTTCGGGGCGGCTGTTGAGGGGGTATTGTTCTATGGCTCCTGCCTGCGCAGCGGTAAGCCGACCGAAGGCGTGGTCGACTTGTATGTGCTGGTGGACAACTATGCCCATGCCTTCCCCCGGCGCCTGCTACGTTGGGCCAACGCCTGCCTGCCACCCAATGTATTCATGTTGCACGCATCCGCCCCGGACGGTCAGGTACTGCGCGCCAAGTGCGCAGTGCTGTCCCTGGCGCATTTCGAGCAGGGTACCGGGCAGTGGTTTCAAAGCTACCTCTGGGGGCGTTTCGCCCAGCCTTCACGGTTGGTTTTCAGCCGCAACGCCGAGGTGCAGGACCGTATCCATCGGGCATTGGCCCAGGCGGTGGTAACGCTGCATCGGCGCACCCTGCCCGCAATGCCGGACCGGTTCACCGCCGATGAGCTCTGGCGCCGCGCCCTGTCCCTGAGTTACGCCACTGAATTACGGCCTGAGGCGGCGGGACGACCCGATGAACTGGTGCAGCACGATGCTTCCGGTTATCGTCGCCTGAGCGCAACCGTGGTCCCGGCCCTGGCGGAGATGGTGTTGCTGGGTGACAATCTTTACGGGAGTCGCCTGCCGCCTGCCGCTCGCCAGCGCGGAATGCGCCAGTGGCAATGGCGGCGGCTCCAGGGGCGGACCCTGAACGTGGCCCGACTGATGAAATCGGTGCTCACGTTTGAAAACGGGGTCGATTATGTGGTGTGGAAGCTGGAGCGCCATACGGGGGAGAAAATCGAGGTTTCCCCGCGTCTGCGGCGTTACCCGTTGATCTTCGGTTGGCCGCTGTTATGGCGGTTACTCCGGGAGCGGCGCCTGCGCTAGACGGTAACGGCAGGCGCTCCCATTCAACTCAGCCAATCCAGAATCGCCCGGGCGCCCCGCTCCGACGGTGGCACGCCTGACTCATCGAACGTCATTCGCAACAACTCCCGCTGGACCGAACAATAATGGTCGCGGTGGCTGTCGACTGCGCGGTCCAGTGCCTGGGGTAACGCTTCGATACCTTCAATCACCTCCCCCATGCTTTGATGCAGGCGGCTTGCCGGGTTGTCGTCTCCACCCGACGGGAGGAAAATGCATGGCCGCGGCGTGCGAACGAACTCATATACCTGGGAACTGACATCACCGAGATAAATATCGGCGGCATTGGTATAGGTCATATCCATGGACGCGGTGCTGCCCGTATCAATGTGAATGCGCGGATTCCCGCGAAATCTCCGGAGGGATCGCGCACCGTGCCGCACCCCCCGTGCATACAGCAGTACATGGGGAGCGAATATCAGGTTGAAATCATCCTGGGAAGCAAAATACTCCAGCACCTGCATACCGTACTCGCGCCAGGATGACTCGCGGTTACTGAAGTGAGGGTTGTACAGCACCACCGGCCTCTGATCGTTAAAAATCCCTCGCCGCTTCGCCTGCCGATCCACCACTTCGAACTTCGGATAGCCGGTGACCGCCAACCGCTGGTCTGGAATTTCAAGATCCGATGCCAGCCTGTCCCTTATTTTGGCACCAGGACAGAGTATAAGATCGAACTCCTGATGCCGCGGGTGATAACCGACACTTCGATCGCCGGCACCGTGATGGGTATACACCAGCTTCAGGTCGGACAACTCCGGGAAATTTCGCAGCTTGAGGCTGTTGGCCTCGGGAACCACCAACACATCGAAATCCTGATACAGCCTCCTGCTAAAACGTCGGACCATGTCTTTCTCTGCCAGCCTGACCGGACGCATCAGCGACGCGGCGAACCGCATCAGCCCCGGCACCCGGGCGCTCACAAAGGTAACCTTGTGTCCCGGATAAAGGCGGCCTATCTGCTGAACGGTTTCCTCAATTCGAGGTGAAGCGCTGATGATCGCCACCTCGACGTTTTTTGCCATCCGGGACAGCTGAAATGCCACGGGAGCGCCATGGTAAACCTGGTGAGCGGCCACATGGTTGAACAAAAATGCAATGCGGGTTGTTGATTTCACAGAATTTCCGGATCGGTAAGTTAAATGGCTCATATCAGTTATCAGAGGGAAACACGAATGATGATCTCTGTTATCCAGTTCCAGCAGGCCGGTCCCTGCCTGATTCCACAGTCGTTCACCCGCGTCCCGCCCCGATGTTCTGCATGCGGCCAGTCTACCGAAAGAAATCCCGCGCTGGGAAGACCGACAGACCGGGTGCCGAAAAACAGTCAGTTGATCCAAACGACGGCTTTCTGGATGAGGGAGAATCCTCGCTCTTTGGTTACATCCTGGAGACCGACCAAAAAGACAACGGTTTCAGGATTATCTTCTCTCTTATAGATCCGGATCAGAGGACAGAAACGTCTTTCGAAGTGGAGTGCCCATTCATTCTTCAATGAGATGACGCTCCAGCCCGAGACTCACAATGTAAATTTTCTGGACAAAAAAAACCGCTGGGCTCTCACCCAGCGGTTTTTTAATATCCTTGATGTTTCACACAGCTTCAGGAAACACCCTCTTCCGGCGAATGGCCAGGGCCAGGAGACCCAGCCCGAGAAGTCCCAGTGTGCCAGGCTCAGGCACAGATACCGGCGGCTTGTCGGAACTGTAGGACTTGTCGCTACCGTCACAACCTTCGTCACCGTCGTTCAACGTTCCTTCAGCACAGAGCTGCTGAGAGCGAATGGCAACCACGCCGAAATCGTCCAGGCCAAGACCGAAATCCGAGGTGCTCCACGCGAAACTTTGGAGTCCGTCAAACCCCTGTTCTCCCAGTCGGAATACAAGCCCCCAAACACCATCAAACTCCGGGATCGAAAGGCCCTCAATGTTGCACCCCCCTCCGCCGCAGGACTCAGTGTCTGTATCGGTTCCGATCAGGCTTACTGTCGAGTCGCCCATCAGATCGACCTCGGCACCGCCGGTACCGGCGCTGCCGAAATCAATGAAGATTCCCAGCGGCTCTGCATTCCAGGGCTCGACTGTCAGGTTGTAATTGAAACGACCTGCCTCGTTGTCATTAACCCCAAAAATGTAGTTGCCTGAACCGTTTTCATTACTCGTCCAGGTATCATAGGTAATCATCTCTGCCTGAGCCGCCCCGGCACCTGCCAGGCATCCGGCAGCAAGCAGTGATGGCAAGAACCTTCCTTTGAACTTCATGTTATTTCCCTCCGTTAGACGACGTGCAACTCCGGTAGAGGCATCCGCGTCACTACTTTCGGAACTGCCCAGCCACTTTCTTCGTCTTGATAAAGCAAACCATGAGCCAACCAGGAAAAACATATATCTTCCAGCCCGTTACAAGTGCAGAGAAAAGCCCCTCCAGAGTAAATTGTAAAATTTTTCGACACCATCTCACCGCCCCTTACATTCATTATTCGTTCCGTGACAATTCGCGCCAGGTACGTTCTGATCGGTTTCAAGACGAACCTGGGGTTCCCTGCCGGCGTGGAAAAGTATTGAATGGGCAGCCAGTAACTGTCAGAGTCTGGCGTTCCGGAAAGCAACGCCGTTCCGCCCGATCAAGAAAGGAGATAGCATGCCTGTCTGGCTTCAGTGGACCCTGATTATTGCCGGCCTGATTGCCATAACCTGCCTGATCTGGTTTATCCGGAAACAGATGGCTGTGCTCTCCGAGGAGCGCCGGCGTCAGGAAAAAGCCGAGGCGTTCCAGGCAAAGCGTCGTGAGGACATCATTGGCAGCATCCGCGTCATTGCCGTGGCCGTGGAGGAGAATCAGATCGAGTACTCCGAAGCCTGCCTGCGCATCAAAGGACTGCTGGACCACGTGGCGCCGCATCTGCTGGAGGAGGCTCCCTTCCGGGTCTTCCAGACGGTCCACGAGAAACTGGAACATATGCCCACCCACCGGGCGCGGCAGGCAACCGAGACTCGATTCGTAGAGAAGATGGACAAGGAACGCTTCGAAGTCGAAGAAATCCACGCCGACGAAATCCGCCGGGCGGCGACAGCGATTCGCCATCATCAATTTGACTGATCAGCCGAAACCGAACTGGTCGGACCTCATTTTGTAACTATATGATGTAACAACCTTCCTTGTTTTCTCCTGGTAAGTCAGGACGACTCCACGCAAAGCGGGTGAGCTTGCCCGCCATTGGGCCGGCTTTTTTCGTGGTCAAAGGCCCGGCGGCGGTATAGACATCATTCCGACTGATGCCCGGCAAATAAGACTCGATCACCGAAGGATCGAAGTGGGGATTCACTTCCCGGGCCCGTGAGACCAGTCGGTGATGGGGAGGGAAGATCCGGGCCAGCGCCAGTTCTCCGAAGTTGTGCAACAGCGAGGATGAGGCCCAACTGACCGCCCGGGCCGCCAGTCGACCTGGCAGACCGGTGTCAGTGACACGCGTTGGGCAGAATTTCCAGGAGCCTGCCGCACCGCGAGGGGTAGTTCCATAAGGATCTCTCTGGTTCAGACGTCGCCATAGCGTATTCGTTCGCCCAGCCAACGGCGAATCAGTCCATTGACAACCTCAGGGTGCTTCATCAGCGATGGGGCCATCTCCCTGACCGGTTCAATCCAGCCCTTGTCCCTTTCAAAATCCGCGAGCCGGAATTGCATCATGCCCGTTTGCCGCGTTCCGAGGACCTCCCCGGGGCCACGGATTTCCAGGTCTTTTTCGGCAATAACGAAACCGTCCTGACTGTCGCGGAGCGCCTGCAGTCTCGCCTTGCCATTGGACGATAATGGCGGGTGGTAGAGCAACACACAAAAACTGGCCTGTTCACCACGCCCGACCCGGCCCCGCAACTGGTGCAGCTGGGCCAGACCGAGACGCTCCGGATTTTCGATGATGATGAGCGAAGCATTGGGCACATCCACCCCTACTTCAATCACCGTGGTCGCGACCAACAAATCCAGCTCACCGGCCTTGAAACGCTCCATCATCTCAGCTTTTTCCCGGGTTTTCAGCCGACCGTGGACAAGGCCAACCTGCAACCCCGGGAGCCGTTCGGAAAGTTCGCGTGCTGTCACCTCGGCCGCCTGGCATTGCAGCGCTTCGGACTCTTCAATCAGCGTGCAGACCCAATAGGCCTGGCGGCCATTCCGGCAGGCGCTGCGCACCCGCTCAATCACATCATCGCGCCGGCTGTCGGAAATCACAATAGTTTCAATGGGCTTGCGCCCGGGCGGCAATTCATCGATGACCGAGGTATCGAGATCGGCATAGGCACTCATCGCAAGGGTTCGGGGAATCGGGGTTGCGGTCATGATCAATTGATGGGGCGCCAGGGAACCGCCCACACCCTTTTCCCGCAACGCCAGACGCTGGTGAACGCCGAACCGGTGCTGCTCGTCCACGATCACCAGCGCCAGCCGGTCGAACCGGACGTCCTCCTGGAACAGCGCATGGGTACCAATCACCACCGGGGCATCCCCGGAGCTCACGGCATCAAGAGCTTCCTGCCGGGCTTTGCCCTTGACCTTCCCGGAGAGCCAGGCCAGCCGGATACCCAAAGGCTCCAACCAGCCACGGAAATTCTGGTAATGCTGCTCCGCCAGTATCTCGGTGGGCGCCATCAGGGCCACCTGGGCACCCGCACTGATCGCCTGCAGCGCCGCCAGGGCCGCCACCACAGTCTTCCCCGAGCCGACGTCACCCTGGACCAGCCTGAGCATCGGGATGGGCTGACTCAGGTCCTGGCGGATATCACTTACGACATGCTTCTGGGCGCCGGTGAGGGCAAACGGCAGGCTGTCGAGAAAACGTGCGGCAAGATCCCCGGTTGGCAGCAGCGGCAGAGCCTCCCGCGTCTGGATCTGTTCGCGCACCTGCAGAAGGCTGAGCTGGTGCGCCAGTAATTCTTCCATCACCAGGCGTTGCTGCGCCGGATGTTTGCCCTCCACCAGCAGATGAACGGGCGCGTTCGCCGGTGGTGCATGGACCAGCCTCACCGCCTCGGTGGTGCCCGGCAGGTGGTAATCCGCCAGCAGGCCTGCTGGCAGCCAGTCCCGGATGGGAAACCGATCCAGGTAGTTCAAAGCCTGCTGACAGAGATTTCTCACCCTGGGTTGCTGGATGCCCTCGGTGAGCGGATATACCGGGGTCAGGGTGGCCTGGCCTTCCGGCGGCATGGGCGGAGGATTCACCTGGTATTCGGGGTGGTAGAACTCGTATCCGGCCCGACCCGGCCTGACTTCCCCGAAGCAGCGAACCCGGGCACCCTCGGACAGCTGGTTCTTCTGGGCGGCATTGAAGTGAAAAAAACGCATGACCAGAAAACCACTGCTGTCCCTGAGCGTTACCTGAAGGCTGCGGCGCCGGCCCATGACCAGGTCCGCCTTCATCACTTCGCCCTCCACCACGGCTACGTCGCCGATCCGGAGGTTGCCCATGGGGACCACCCGGGTACGATCCTCATACCGGTGAGGCAGATGAAACAGCAGGTCCTGCAGGGATTCAATGCCCAGTTTGGCGAGCTTCTCAGCCAGGGCGTTTCCAACGCCCTTGAGCTGAGTGACGGGAATATCGTCCAGTGCCTTCATAGGGAGCTCAGGCGGTTTCGGCGATGGCCGGATTATCCGTTTTCGCTTTCTCCACGACCCGGCACTGACTGGCTGCGAGGGACAGCACATCAATGGCCTTGGGTCGAGGGAAGGTTACCCGCCAGGCCAGGGCCACTGTCCGGAATGGCACCGGCGGGGCAAACGGCCGGACGGCGAGGATGTCTTCGTGATACTGCATGGTCGTAACCGCTGAGAGAGGCAATACGGTAACTCCGAGCCCTGAGGCCACCATGTGGCGAATGGTTTCCAGGGAGCTGCCTTCAGTCACCAGCGAGGGAGAGCCGTTGTCCACTCGCCTGGTAATCGCCTCGACCAGGGGCGGGCAGGATTCCAGCACCTGGTCCCGGAAACAGTGGCCGGGACCCAGCAGCAACAGCTGTTCCTTTGCCAGCTCCCCGGCGGTAAGCTGTTCCTTTTTGGCCAGCGGATGACCGGCCGGGAGCAGAACCACAAAGGGCTCATCATAAAGGGGCAACGTCAGCACTTCCGGCTCTTCGAACGGCAGCGCGATGATAATTGCGTCCAGCTCGGACTGCCGCAGTTTCTGGCGCAGATCGGCGGTGTAGTTCTCCTCGATATACAGCGGCATGTCCGGTGCCGCCCGACGCAACTCAGGTAACAGGTGGGGGAACAGATAAGGACCGATGGTGTAGATGGCACCGACCTTCAGCGGTGAATTCATCTGATTTTTGCCGTCCTGGGCCATGTCCTTGATCACATTCACCTGATCCAGAACCCTCTGGGCCTGCTCGATGATGCGCTGACCGGTCTCCGTCACCCGGATGCTGCTTTTGCTGCGCTCAAACAGAGGGATACCCAGCTCGTCCTCGAGCTTCTTGACGGCAACACTGAGCGTCGGCTGGCTGACATGACATCGCTCCGCTGCCCGGCCAAAATGCCTTTCGCGGGCGAGGGTAACGACGTATCGTAACTCGGTAAGAGTCATGGTGAGCTCCGGTCAGATAGGAACGGGTCGAAGTTTCACTTATTTATGAGGTAAAGCATAAGGATTGAAATTGTCTATGGCAATCACTGAAAACGGGCATCTGCCGCGCATTCTGGTCGCCGGCTGCGGGAAACTCGGTGGCAGTATTGCCAGCGCCTTGCTCGACAATGCCGAGGTGTTCGGTCTGCGCCGGGATGCAAGCAAGGTACCTGAAAGAGTAGTCGGTATCAGCGCCGATCTGACCCGTCCGGAAACACTCGAGGGCAACCTTCCGGACCGTCCGGACATCGTCATTTACTGCCTGACGCCCTCCAGCTACGACGAAGACGGCTACCGGAACGCCTATGTCACCGGGCTGGCCAACCTGCTCGAGGCAATCGGAAGTCAGTCACTGAAGCGCCTGATCTTTGTCAGCAGCACCAGCGTTTATGCCCGGGATGATGACGGATGGGTGGATGAGAACAGCGAGACTGTGCCGGCAAAATTCAGTGGGCAGCAAATCATCGCCGGTGAACAGACCGCGCTCGACAGCCTCCACCCGGCCACTATCGTGCGCTTCAGCGGGATCTACGGGCCCGGCCGCCAACGTTTCCTGGAGGAGGTTCTGGAAGGGCGCATGAATCCCCAATCGCCAGCGCCTTTCAGCAACCGGATCCACGAAGTGGACGCTGCACGGGTGGTCGTTCATCTGGTGGACCGGGCTCTGGCCGGTGAGACACTGGAGGCGGTATACATCGCCAGTGATTGTGAGCCGGTGAGGCTGGACGAGGTGGTCGAGTGGATCCGGGACCAGATTCCCTGCAAACCCCCGCAGGCGGATGCACCCAGGGGCGGCCGGGGCGGAAGCAAGCGATGCAGTAACAGGAGGTTATCGGAAAGCGGCTTTACGTTCCGGTACCCCGATTTCCGGGCGGGGTACCGGGAGATGATCGACAGCCTCAGCTGAGCACCATCACCGCTTCCATCTCGACAGGAACACCCTTCGGCAGTGCCGCTACGCCAACGGCGGCACGGGCCGGATACGGCTCCTGGAAGTATGTCGCCATGACTTCATTGACGGTGGCGAAATTGGCCAGATCCGTCATGTAGATATTGAGCTTGACGATATCCTTGAGCTCACCGCCGGCCGCTTCACAGACCGCCTTGAGGTTCTCGAATACCTGACGGGTCTTGGCGGAGAAATCCCCCGGAACCACTTCCATGGTTTCCGGATCCAGCGGAATCTGACCGGAAAGGTAAACTGTATCCCCCGCCTTGACCGCCTGCGAATAGGTGCCAATCGCCTGGGGGGCATTTTCGGTCTGGATTACGGATTTGTTGGTCATGATCTCGAAATTCCTCTCTTCCAAAACGCCAATGCTCGCCGCTCACGACCGCAACTGTCAACCGGCCTTTGCTAGTGGCGAACGCGGTTGATGTGCGTCACCGCCCGGATGTTACGGATCCTGCGCATCACCCGTGCCAGGTGGCGGCGGCCGTTCACGTGCAATACCAGGCTGACGATCCCGAACCTGGCGTTCTGGTCCTCTACGCTGATGCGCTCGATGTTGCCATCAGCCCTGGCCACGGCTTTGGCCAGCTCCGCGATAACCCCACGTTGGCGTTCCAGCTCCACCCGGAGCTCAACCGAGAACTCATCGGTAATATCCTTGGCCCACTTGAGGTGGGTCAGTCGCGCCCTGCCCTCGTCGTCTTCCGGCAGGCGCGAACAGGTGTCGGAATGAATCACCATCCCGTTACCGGAGTCCATCACGCCAACCACCGGGTCCCCCGGAATCGGTTTGCAGCAATTGGCGAATTTCACCAGCAACCCTTCGGTACCACGGATGGTGACCGGACTGCGATCCGCCGGCCGCCCGCCTTCAACCACTGAACTTCCGGCGCCCTCGGCACCGTTGACCAGTTGCCGGGCCACCAGGTAGGCCATACGGTTGCCAAGGCCAATATCACTGATCAGATCTTCAAAACTGTTCACCTGGTTGTGATTAACCACCGCCTGCTTCTGGCCGTCGCTGATCTCGGCGAGTTTGGCGCCAAAGCCCTTGAGTGACTTCTTCAACAGGGTACGACCAAGATCCAGGGATTCCGCCCGTTTCTGGGTCTTGAGAACATGGCGAATACTGCTGCGCGCCTTGCCGGTGACCACAAAGCTCAGCCAGGCGGGATTGGGCCGCGCGCCCGGCGCGGTGATGATTTCCACTGTCTGGCCGCTTTGCAGTGGCTGGCTCAGGGAACCAAGGTTGCGATTGATCCGACAGGCCACTGCCGCATTGCCGATATCGGTGTGGATGGCATAGGCAAAATCCACTGGTGTGGCGCCGCTGGGCAACTCCATGATCCGGCCTTTCGGGGTGAATACGTAGATTTCGTCGGGGAACAGGTCCACCTTGACGTGCTCGATGAACTCCAGGGAGTCATCGGCACGCTCTCGCATCTCCATCAGGCCCTTGACCCAGCGGTCTACCCTGGCCTGGTTGACGCTGGTGACATTGGACGGCTCGTTCTTGTACATCCAGTGGGCCGCAATACCGTTGTTGGCAATGTGCTCCATCTCCTCGGTGCGGATCTGGATCTCGATGTTCACATGCATGCCGAAAAGGGTGGTGTGCAGGGACTGGTAGCCATTGGCCTTGGGCATGGCAATATAGTCCTTGAAGCGGCCCGGCAGCGGCTTGTAAAGGCTGTGCACGGCACCAAGGATGCGGTAGCAGTCGTCTTCGGTGTCGGTGATGATCCGAAAAGCGTACACATCCATGATCTCATGGAAGGATTTGTGCTTGAACTTCATCTTGTTGTAGATGCTGTTCAGGTGCTTCTCGCGCCCGAGGATACGGCCCGGCAGCCCCCTTTCCTCCAGCTTTTCCTGCAGCTTGCCGCGGATTTCCTCAATGATTTCCCGGTGACTGCCCCGCAGCTTGCTCACTGCTTTGGAAATATATCTGGCACGCATCGGGTACAGGGACGAGAAGCCCAGATCTTCAAGCTCGGTACAGATGGAGTGCATGCCCAGACGATTGGCAATCGGGGCGTAGATATCGAGGGTTTCGGTGGCAATACGCTGGCGCTTTTCGTAGGGCATGGGCCCGAGAGTGCGCATGTTGTGCAGCCGGTCCGCCAGTTTCACCAGAATCACGCGGATATCCCGCGCCATCGCGAGAGTCATTTTCTGGAAGTTCTCCGCCTGCGCTTCCGCCCGGGAGCGAAATTCAATCTGGGTCAGCTTGCTGACGCCATCCACCAGTTCCGCCACATCCTCGCCGAACTGTTCAGACAGGGCATCCTTGGGAATACCGGTATCTTCAATGACGTCGTGGAGCATGGCGGCCATCAGGCTCTGATGGTCAAGCTTCAACTCGGCGAGAATACGGGCAACCGCCAGCGGATGGGTAATGTAACGGTCCCCGCTCTTGCGCATTTGCCCTTCGTGAGCCTGTTCGGCGTAATAGTAGGCCCTTCGCACCTGATTGATGCGATTGGTATCCAGATAGGTACTGAGCTCTCTTGCCAGACCTTCAACCATAGGCTCTGCAGACACCGCGCCTCCACACTTTTCGAATTTCAGGGACAAAAAAACCCGAATGCACGCATCCGGGTCCTTCCTGATCCTTCCAGCAACGTTCTATAAATACACTATAAAACCGCGGGGACAGATTTCAATGGTTCAAACTTGCGCATAGACAGGTAGATATCCTGCGCAGTGATCAATCCTCGTCTTCTTCTTTGAGAAGATCCCGGGTCACCTTGCCCTCGGCAATTTCACGCAGCGCAATGACTGTCGGCTTATCGTTCTCTTCCGGAACCATCGGCTCAAAGCCCTTGGTTGCAATCTGGCGGGCACGCTTGCTAGCCAGCATCACCAGCTGGAAGCGGTTATCAACGTTTTCCAGACAATCTTCAACGGTAACTCGTGCCATAACTTCCCCGACAAATAAAAATGACTGTTTCGACAGACCGCATAGTTTACTGCGACCGGCTCAATTTGTATACAGGAAAACCGCGCATCAGGCCTTGCCAGAGAGCCCCGCCAGCAGCTCCCTGTATCTGACCTGCTGGACCTGCATACGCAGCCTCTGGCTGCGGACAATCGCAAGCAGATCCGCCAGCGCCACCTGAAAGTCGTCGTTCACCACCAGGTAATCGAACTCCAGGGCATGGGAGCATTCTTCGGCGGCTTCCCTGAGCCGGCGTTCGACGACATCCGGAGCGTCTGTGCCGCGTCCGGTCAGACGCTTCCGCAGGACTTCGGCGGAAGGAGGAACAATAAAGATACTGATGCATTCCGGAATGAGCCGGCGCACCTGTTCGGCCCCCTGCCAGTCGATTTCGAGAATGACGTCCTCACCCCGGGCCAGGGTCTCACGCACCCAGGCCTGGGAAGTACCGTAGTAATTGCCGAAGACATCGGCATGCTCCAGGAAATCGCCACCGGCGATCATGTCCTCGAATTCATCCCGGCTGACAAAATGGTAGTTCACCCCGTCCTGCTCCCCTTCCCGCATGGGCCGGGTGGTGTGGGAAACGGACACGCCGAGCTTCCCATCATTTTTCAGCATTTCTGCCACCAGGCTGGTCTTGCCCGCACCCGAGGGGGCAGAAATCACAAACAGGGTGCCCTGCTCTCCGGCCTGACTCATGACTGAAAACTCCCGAACGTCGATGTGGTGCTCGCCCGGAGCAGCCTGTCGGACTCAAGACTGATCTGCTGCGCCGGTGGGAAAACGGGCGATTATACGTGAAAGCCGCAGGGTCGGCGAATCCGGGAGAAGATGCAAGACGGGGGTCAGATGAATGCTTTCACCTGCCCCCATTTTCAACCGCCTCCCCGGGAACATCATTCTGGCGCCACAGCCACTTCTCCACCAGGATAATCAGAGACCCCACAAACGCCACACCCGCGGACATCAACCAGTCAGCCGCCTCCAGCGGTCGGGTATGGAAAAGCTGGTTGAAGGGCCCGAGATAGACAAAGGCCAGTTGCAACACCAGGGTCACCCCGATACCCAGATAAACCCAGAGATTGCTGAACAGGCCGATCCGCCAGAACGACCGGGTGAGCGAGCGGCAGTTCAGCAAGTACAGCATCTGGAACAGGATGATGGTCGTGACCGCCATGGTCTGCGCCTTGCCCCGGGCAAACTCAACCGCAGTCCCTTCGGAAAGATCGGCGCTGTACTCCAGCAGAAAAAGCCCGGCCGCCCCACCCGTCATCAGGGCACCGACCAGAAAGGTACGAACCACCAGGAACCGGCTCAGCAGTGGCTCCTTGGGCGACCTCGGCGGTCGCTTCATCAGGCCCGGCTCCCTGGCCTCCATGGCCAGCGGCAGCGCCAGTGCAGAGGCAACAACCAGGTTCACCCAAAGAATCTGCACCGGTTCGATCGGCATCAGAAGATGGCCGTCAGTAACGGGGAAGAAAAGTACCGCAACCAGGATGATCATTGCCTGCCCGAGACTGGTGGGCAGCACGAAAGCGAGAGACTTGGAGAGATTGTCGTAGACCCGTCGCCCTTCCTCTACCGCGGCACTGATGGAGGCGAAATTATCATCCGCCAGCACAATGTCGCTGGCCTCCCTGGCAACCGCCGTGCCGTTGATTCCCATGGCCACCCCGATCTCTGCCCGCTTCAGTGCCGGCCCGTCATTGACACCATCACCGGTCATGGCAACAACCTGCCCTCCGGCCTGAAGCGCCTTGACCAGCCGCAGTTTATGCTCCGGCGCCACACGTGCAAACACGTTGGTGGAATGTACCAGCTCGAGCAGCTCCGCATCGGTTGCCGCCTCGATCTGCGCTCCCGTCACCACCGGCGCCTCTTCGTTGTCCGCCTGCAGCAAACCGATGCTCTGGCCGATGGCCCGGGCGGTCTCTGCGTGATCGCCGGTGACCATCTTGACCACAACACCGGCCTGCTGACAGATCCTGACGGCCTGAACAGCTTCATCGCGGGGCGGATCCGACATACCGACCAGCCCAAGGAAACAAAGCTCGTCCCGCCAGCCGGAGGATTCCAGGTCCACACTGCCTGCGGAAGGCTTCGCCATGGCAACCGCCAGCACGCGCATGCCCCGTGCCGCCAGGGCCTCCACGGCTTGGTGCACCGGTTCCATGGCCATGGGCTGGCCTCCGGCGAACACCGGGCACATTTCCGCAATCACCTCGGGCGCACCCTTCACACACACCATACGGGACTCATCTCCGGAGTTGTGCAGGGTCGCCATGAACTGACTTTCGGAACTGAACGGGATTTCGCCCTCGCGGGGGAAAGCCGCCCGCACGGCATCCTCATCCAAAGCCGCCTTGGCAGCAGCGACGACCAGAGCCCCCTCGGTGGGGTCGCCAACGATTCGCCAGCGCCCATCCTTACACTCCAGCTCCGCGTCGTTACAAAGCAACCCCGCCAGCAGCAAGTCGTGAACCTGCTCCGGCAGCGGGGACAATGCCTGGCCTCCGGCCCGCAGCTCACCTTCGGGCGCGTACCCGATGCCGGTCACCTCGGCCTCCAGGCCCGGCGTCCACAAGGCCTCGACAGTCATCTCATTGCGCGTCAGGGTTCCGGTCTTGTCGGTGCAGATAACGGTGGTGCTGCCCAGGGTTTCTACTGCGGGAAGGTGACGGACGATGGCACGGCGGCGCGCCATACGCTGCACACCGATGGCCGATGCGATGGTGATAACGGCAGGCAGACCCTCGGGAATCGCGGCAACGGCGAGCGTGATCGCAGCCAGCGCACTGTCGAACAGCGAACTATCCCGCCATATCCCGGCGATAAAGATAAGCGCCGCGACCACGAGGATCGCCAGGGAAATGGCTCTGGCCAGGCTGGCGAGCCGACGGGTCAGTGGAGTCTGCAGCTCCGGGGTTTCGCTCAGCAACCGGGAAATCCGGCCAAGCTCGCTGCCGGCGCCCGTGGCCACCACCACGCCGTAAGCAGTGCCGGCAGTGACCAGGGTCCCGCCGAAAGCCATGGAATGACGATCACCAATCTCCGCGTCATCTGCCACCGGCTCTTCCTGCTTGGTCACCGGCAGCGATTCCCCGGTCAGTGCCGCCTCATCGACCTGCAGTCCATTGACCTCAAGCAGCCGGACATCGGCCGCCACCTGGTCTCCGGCCTGCAGCAACAACACGTCCCCCGGCACCACCGTATGGGCCGGAACCGACCTGGCGTCACCGTCGCGCAGCACCGTGGCATTCTGCGGCACCATCCGGCTCAATGCCTCGATGGCCCGGGTGGCGCGCATTTCCTGAAAAAAGCCGATGGTGGTGTTAAGCACAACCACGGCGAGCACCACAAGACTGTCCGTCACCTTGCCAATCAGTATGGCAAGCACTGCTGCGACGAGCAGCACGTAAATAATAGGATCGGCCAGCTGATGCAGAAGAATCCGGTACCAGGACCGGCGGCCATTGCGTTCAATACGGTTCGGCCCGCTCTGCTTCAGCCGATGCCTGGCCTCCGATGCCGAAAGCCCCTCCGGGCTGGCACGCAGCCGATCGAGGACTTCCTTGAGAGTGCGGGAATGCCAGTGAAAATCGTCCATGGGTCAGGGGATCCGATGAAGCCGGTAGAATGATATTGTCACATGATATCACGGGTAGCCGCACCGCCCTGATGCGGCTCCTGAAGGCATTGCCCCGCACCGACCAGCCGTTGCTGCGGTTACGGGGCAAGCCAGTTGATGGGCGTTACAGGTCTGCCATGTTGCCAATGTGGATCAGCTGATTCTCCCCGCTGTTGTCATCAACCCCATCATTGTCGTTATTGATCCAGACCTCGCCAGAGGTGGTAACCGTCAGACCTTCCACCTTCTCCGGCACCATGCCGCCCGTGGCCTTCAGGTCCGGGATCAGGTTCCGCACCAGGGTCTTGCTGATAGTGCTGTCCGCGGTGGCGGTGGCCAGATTTACCCGGTACACCCGCTTGATGGCCGCGTCCGGGCCGGATTGATTGTCCCGCTCCAGTACCAGGAAGCGGCCGTCGCCCAGCGAGGCGAGATCCGAGAGCCCGGCCCAGCCGCCGTTCTGGCTTTCCGCGGTATCCAGCGGATAGAACACAAAGGTCCAGCTTTCATCAGCCGGGTCGTAGATGCCGATACGGGGGTTGGCTTCACTGTTCCAGGCGCGCTGGAAGGCCACGTAGAGCTTACCGTTGTACTCGGCGACACCCTCGAAGCCGAAGCGCCTTTGCATGTTGTTCAGATCGTCTGGCAGGGTGACGACGTCGGTAATTACCCCCCGGGTATCGGTTTTCACGATCAGGTTGAGCGACTCCACGGGGCGCGAGCTATCACCCACCGTACCACTGCCTTCCGATGCTACCCAGAAGCCTCCGCCGGAAGCGACCGCAATGCCCTCCGGATCCAGGTTCACAGTGCTGTCGTCGTCGTTGATCAGGGCATCCAGGTCCGTGTCATCAAAGGCATTGTCATCGGCAGTTGCGCCGGCGGTCGGCAGGGCAGCGAGGACGCCGTTGCCGTCGGTGATGCGGATTTCCCGGTCAAGGCTGGCTGGCGTGGTGCTGACATCCAGGCCGAAGATCCGGCTGGCCCGGAAGGCACTGTCCTCGATACTCCACAGCCGGCTGGTATCGGACTGGTCTGCGGCAAGGCCGGAGAGGGCGGCAAACGGAATCGGTGTGCCGTCGTTACGATCGGTTGATTGAATGGCCGGGTAGGTCGCGTCCTGTTCCCCATAGCGGTACACGTTTACCGCGCCACGGAAGCTTCCCCGATCATCTTCCTCACTGGCCACCACCAGCAGATTGCGCCCGGGAATGGCCTTCACGCCTTCCGGACCGGCCGCTGCCGGCAGGGTCTGCAGGAATTCCGGCGACCGGGGGTCGGTCACATCGTAAACGGCCACGATGCTGGAGCGCTCGGAGTTGATAAACAGTAGCGGCCTGTCACCATAGCGGCCGAACTCGGCATTTTCCGGCTCGTTGCCCTTGTTTTCCGAGCGGCCCTCCGGGTAGTGTCCCAGGCGCGCGGTGAGGTGCTCCAGCTGATTGCCGGAGGCGAAGACCACCTCGCCGCTGGTGTTAAAGACGGTGAAGCCCCGGCTGCCGCCGTTCATATCACCCTCATCCGCCGTGACGAAGTGGTTGCTGTCGATCCAGGTAACACCATCCGGCTCCCGTACGATATTGCTCAGAGAGCCGGTCTGGGAAATAATGTCTTCCTCGACCGTATCCACCTGATCCAGACTGACCCTGCCAGCGCTGAAATGGCCAGTAACGGTGGCAGTGGCCAGATCCACCAGCACCAGATGGTTGTTCTCCTGCAGCGTCACAACGGCCATATTGTCACTGTTGATGTCCACGTATTCGGGCTCAGGATCCGTGGGGGCGATTAAAGCCAGGCCGGTCAGGTCAACATCACGGGTGGTCCAGGCAACCGGATCCGCAGCGCTGATGTCGGCAACCACCAGGTAACCCGTCGGGAGCTGGGGACTGAGGTCAATCCGACCGTCATCTATATCCTCATCGCGTTCGTTTTCGATGGCGATGGCGGCATAGGCCTTGTCCGGGCTGACCGCCACGGAATCCGGCTGACCACCCAGATCGATGGTGGTCACCAGAGTACGGCTGGCAATATCCACCACAGCCAGTTTCCCGGATGGATCGGCCAGGCTGGCGGAGGTGTTCACGCCAACCAGGGCGTAGCTGCCCTTTACCGCCACCGATGTGGGCTCGCCGGCCAGATCCAGGGTGCCCAGCGGGGCCGGGGCATCGGGCGTGGTGATATCCACAAACCCGATGACGCCGCGCGGACTGTCGGTGTAGATCAGGGTCTTGCCGTCCTCCGATACGTCAACAATTTCCGCAGCGGTTTCGGTGTCTGTATCGCAGCCTGCATTGATTTGAGTGCAGACGGGCAGTGTGGCAACGCGGACAAAGTTAAATGCCCTGGTGTCACTTCCAAGGGGGCCTGAGGAATCGTCATCGTCGCTACAACCGGCCAGGATCAGCGGGGCAGAGAGCATCATTGCTTGCAACAGCTTATTGAGTTTCACGTCGTACATCCTTTTAATTCCGTTGAAGGTAGTCAGACATGGTGGTGAGTCGATGTGACATTCGGGTGAAGGAAGTCGCCAGGATTGACATTCCCGGGTCCCTGACCAATCTCCGGGCCTGGCGCGCAAAAGTCGCAGCCCGTCCGTCCCTTGCCGGATGAGCCGGGACATTCAGGCTCAACACATGAATTGAACACATGAAAGGAGGAGATCTCATGGAGATCAATGCGGATTTCTCCAGGCCGGTCGTTGTGCATTCCGAGCAGCTTGAATGGCAGCCCTCGCCCATGAAAGGGGTGGAGCGGCGCATGCTGGACCGGATCGGGGATGAAGTGGCCCGCGCCACCACCATCGTGCGGTATGCACCGGGCAGCCATTTCTCGGCGCACACCCATACCGGGGGCGAGGAATTCATCGTCCTGGAAGGCGTATTCCAGGACGAGCACGGTGACTTCCCCGCCGGCACCTATGTGCGCAACCCCCCGACCACGTCACATATCCCGCGCTCTGAGGAGGGGTGCACGATTTTTGTAAAACTCTGGCAGTTCGACCTCGCCGACCGTACCCGGTTCAGCAAGAACATGGAAGCCGGGCCAGGTGCCCCGGTGGACGGCGTTGCCACCGCAAAGCTGCACGAGGACGACCGGGAGATCGTGACCTACAGCAAGCTCGCTGCGGGGGCGACACTGACCTCAGAAGCACCCGGCGGAATCGAGCTGCTGGTGATCGACGGCACGGTCACGGTGGACGGCGAGGTGCTGGGCCGGCATGACTGGCTGCGCCTGCCCGAAGGGCAAACCTTGTCCGTGCGCGCCGGGGACGATGGCACGAGGCTCTGGATGAAGACGGGGCACCTTCGATTTGCCGGGGCACCGGCCGTATAATGTCCCGAACCAGGGGCCGCGCCCACGATGATCAGAGAACTCCGGGTCATGGGGGCGGCCCCTGCCGGCCACCCTTCAGGGAAGTGTCAGGCCCGGCAATAGCGTGAGAGAACCACACAGACAGGTGAATGACCATGAACCGTGATACCCTGGTGCAGCAAGGCCATGTGCGCTACGTGGGCCTGTCCAACTGGGCCGCCTGGCAGGTGATGAAAGCCATCGGCATCAGCCAGGCCCGCAATCTGTGCCCGATCACATCCCTGCAGGCCCACTACACCCTCGTGGGTCGCGACCTGGAGCGGGACATCATTCCGATGCTGGAATCCGAGAAGGTCGGACTGATGGTGTGGAGCCCGCTGGCAGGCGGCTATCTCTCCGGGAAATACGAGGGGCCGGACGCTTCCGAGGAAAACCGCCGCGCCAGGTTTGATTTCCCGCCCGTCAACCGCGAGCGGGGCAGCGACGTTATCAGGGTCATGCGGGAGATTGCCGACGGCAAGCAGGTCGACGGCGAGCCAGTCAACGTGGCCCAGATCGCCCTGGCATGGCTGCTACACCAGAAACCTGTGACCAGCATTATCCTTGGTGCCAGGCGGCCCGACCAGCTCAGGGAAAATATCCGGGCGGCTCAGGTGCGCCTATCGGATGAGGAACTGGCAGCCCTGGATGAGGTCAGCCGCCTGCCCGAGGAGTATCCGGGCTGGATGATGAAAATGATGGCGGGGTATCGGGATACGATGAAGCCGGAAGAATGACTTTGTCACACGATATCAAGGGAAGCCGCGCCGCCCTGGTGCGGCTTCTGAAATGGAGAATATGAATATGTTATCAAAGCGCGGAAAAGCGTGCTCACTGGCCACCTCATTGTATTTGTTGGTGTTTACTGCGCCGAGCGTGGCAGGGGAAGAATGGGAAACCAGTGTCGGAGCCGGTGCGATCTATGCTCCCGACTACCTGGGCAGTGATGACTACGAAACCCGGCCCTGGCCGGTGCTGAGGCTGAGCTACGGCGATCGTTTCTCTTTTAATGTTCGCGATGGACTCGTCTGGAATGCGATTCGCCAGGGCAGTTGGCGGATCGCACCCTTTATCGGCTATACACCAGGCCGTGACAATGAGGATGATCTGGAGCGCCTGGAAAAGGTCGATGGCGGTGCCCTTGCCGGCCTTCGCATCGCTTATACTGAGGATGCCTGGTCTTACAGTGCCACCGCTCAGACACCCTTTACCGGCGACGTGGACGGTTATCAATTGGCGCTCAAAGCACAATGGCAAGATCAGCTCAGCGAGCAATGGTCTGCGTCTTTCGGACCGAAACTTACCTACAGTAGTAAAGACTGGACCGAGGACATGTTTGGCATTTCCCCAGATGAAAGTGTTCGGTCCGGGCTGAGTGCCTACAGCCCTGATGGTTACTTTCGTTTTGGCCTGACCGGCAGTCTTGGCTACCAGCTGACTGCACAATGGTCAGTTGCCGCCATTGCAGGCGTTTCACAACTGACCGGCGACGCTAAAGACAGCCCGATTGTTGATGAACTCGGGGACGCGACCCAGGCCTATACAGGCCTCTTTACAAGTTATAGCTTTTGACAGCCCTCAAGAGTTTCCAGAGCCACTCAACCATTGGAAGTAAATGCCTGAGCCTGTCGGACTTAAGGCTAATCCTCTCCGCCAGGTCTTCCGAAGGGCCGGTGCTTCAGTGAGCACAACACCCGGCCCCCGGGCAACGATGGCAAGGAGAAGGGCCCTAGTGCCCCTTGCCCGCGACGGCCACCAGCAAGCTGCACGGTGCGTGCGCGAGCAGCGACGCACCGACGGAGCCACGCCACCACCGGGCCAGGGCTGTCTGTTCCCGGTGACCGACCACGACCAGATCCGCGCCGACCTCAAGGGCCATTCGGCCGATCTCCTCGGCCGGATTGCCATTGCTGATACGTGTCTCGACGGAAAGGCCTGCGCGCCTCAACCCTTCCGCGCCTTCCTCCAGTGTGCGGCGCACTTCCTGATATTCACGCTCCGGCAAGTCTTCCGAGGGTGCCGCCGCTTCAGCGAGCGCGACACCCAGCTCATGGGCGACCACGGCCAGGAGGTAGACGCGGGCCTGGCAAAGTGAGGCCAGTTCAGCCCCCTGGTCCAGCGCCTCACGGCCTTGCTGGCTGCCATCATAGGCCAGGAGGATGGTCTGGTACATTGTGGTTCTCCTTCACTGGGCTCAGTGGAACGCCTTTCCCGGGCCGGGATTCGGACTCGATACCCGGAGGAGGGGTTTACCTCTGACTGTGGACATTAGATATATAGCTAGCTACCATTATAACAAAGAAACCCACTCAGGCAATGAAATGAAGCTACCTTCCGACGATCGGGAACAATTCGCCCCCTACCCCGGGCAGTTCGCCCTACTGTGGCCTGCCAAAAGCGACACCGCTGGTACATACACCCCCCGATGGACAGGAGGTGAGCCATGGGCCAGCGTATGAACCGCCTGGCAAGCCAGGGCGATGATCCGGAAACCAATCCCGGCGAAGAGAAGGAAGCTGCGTCAGAGGCGGTTACCCAGTCTGGCCGCGCCCGGCCACAGCGACTGCGACTGTATGGTGCGATGCTGGCGGCGCTGATCGTTATCGGGGCCGGCGGCTGGTGGCTGTGGCAACAGTTTACCCACGTCTTCGTCACGGATGCCCGGGTTGCAGCGGACATCGTCGCCGTAAGCAGCCGGGTGCCCGGCTGGGTCACAGACGTTGGGGTCATTGCGGGTGATTCCGTTCATAAGGGCGATGTGCTGGTCCGGATCGACGACCGGGAAAGCCGCCTGCGCGCTCAGGAGCTTGACGCGCAACTGGCGGGAATCGCCCGCCGCCGGGAGGAAATTGAAGCCCGCATTGTGCTCACCGACCATCAGACACAAAGTCGCATTACCGCCAGACAGGCAGCGGTAAGGGCTGCGGAAGCAGCGCTGGCAGCAGCGAAGGCGCAACGCAATCTGGCGAAGACGGAGAATGACCGGGCCGAAAAACTGGCGCCAGGCGGAGCTATCACCCGCGCGTATCTGGATCAGACGCGGGCGGCGCTGGAGACGGCCAGACAGCAGGTATTGAGCGCCCAGGCGGACCTGGAGAACGCCCGCGCCGCTGTTGTCGAGGCCGAAGCCGCACGCAAGGAGCTCGCGGTGCTCCAGCGCCAGCTGGCCGAACTCGGTCCGGAAGAACAGCGACTGCGCGCGCAAAGGGAGCGCGCGGCGCTCGATCTCGAAGACCGCACTATCCTCATGCCGTTCGACGGCGTCGTGGACCAGACCTTCATCGACGAGGGCGAATACGTTACACCCGGCCAGCGCCTGCTGATGATTCATGATCCCGACCGCGTGCGCGTCGAGGCGAATATCAAGGAGACCGAGATTCGCTTCTTCCGGCCCGGAAAGACGGTGACGATCACTGTCGATGCCCTGCCGGGACGACGCTTCGAAGGTACCGTCACCCGGATCGGACAGGCCGCCACCAGCGAGTTCGCGCTGCTGCCCAACCCGAATCCGAGCGGCAACTTTACCAAGATTACCCAACGCCTGCCGATCCGCATTGCCGTCCAGCAGGAGGGTGGTGAACTCAAGCCCGGCATGATGGTTGAGGTGGAGGCCACCACCGGTGACTGAGGCGCCGCACCCGGACAGTATCGAAGGTCTGTTCGCCCGCTTCGGCCCGGCGTATCGCTGGCTGGTTACGGGGACGGTCATGATGGGCACGATCGCCACCATCTTGACCGCGACCATCGTCAATGTGGCCCTGCCCGACATCATGGGCGCCTTCGGCATGGGCCAGGACAAGGCGCAACTGCTGTCCACGGGCTTCCTTGCCGCGATGACCGGGACCATGCTGCTGAACGCCTGGATGGTCGATACGCTCGGCCAGCGTTCGACCTTTATGCTGGCGGTGACGGTTTTCATCGTTGCTTCAATTATGGGCGGGCTGGCGCCGGCGGGAGGGGTACTGATCCTGGCCCGCGTGCTCCAGGGCGCCGCCGCCGGCATCCTGCAACCCCTGGCGATGCAGGTGATTTTCCAGGTCTTCCCGCCGGAAAAACGCGGCTCGGCCATGGGCATCTACGGCATCGGCGTGGTGCTGGCCCCGGCGCTCGGGCCCACGCTGGGCGGCATCATGGTGGATAATTTCAGTTGGCGCTATGTGTTCTTCATGGCCGTGCCATTCTGCGTTGTCGGCCTGTTCCTCGCGACCCTGTTCCTGCCGGGACGGTCGACGTCGGGGCCGGCGCGCAAATTCGACTGGATCGGTTTCGGGCTGATGACGGTATTCCTTGTGACCCTCCTCAACGGCCTGTCGAATGGACAACGTGACGGCTGGTTCTCCGATTCGATCCTGCGTGACTTCGCCGTCGCCTTTATCTCCGGCACCGGCTTCATCGCCTGGGAACTGTACACCCCCTCGCCCATGCTCAACCTCAAGCTGTTCAGCAACCGGGTTTATGCGGGTGCCTCTGTCGTGGCCTTCATCTTCGGGGCCGGAATCTACGGTTCGACCTTCCTGATTCCGCTGTTCGTGCAGACGATTCAGGGCTATACGCCGACCCGCTCCGGCTTGATATTGATGCCGGCGGGGCTGATCCTGGGGTTCGTCTTCCCGATCGCCGGAAGGCTGACCGACAAAACGCCGGCCTATGCCACCATCATGTTCGGCCTGATGCTGTTCTCGTTGTCGTCGTTTTTGATGACCGGTGCCGACACCGACACGTCCTTCTGGCTGTTTGCCTGGTGGATCATGCTGGGCCGGATCGGTCTTGGCTTCATCATGCCAAGCCTGAACGCCGGCGCCCTCAAGGCGCTACCCATGACGCTACTCGGCCAGGGCTCCGGCGCAATCAACTTCGTGCGCCAACTGGGCGGGGCGTTTGGTGTCAACCTTCTATCCATCGCTCTGGAACGACGGTCCCAGCTCTACGTAGACAGCTTCACAGCGGCACAGCACGCCGGCAACAGCACGACCAGCAGCTTGCTGCAGGATGTGACCGGCCTACTCGCGCAGGCCGGTGTGCCGGAGGCGATCCGCCAGGCCGGGGCGATGAACTATCTCGGCCAGATGATCTACAGCCAGGGCAATATGCTGGGATATCGCGACAGCTTCTTTATCGTAGGAGCGATCTTTCTGGCCGCCCTTGTTCCGGCGCTGATGATGCGCCCGAAGAGCCGCGGGCCCTGAGCTATTTGACAGGCGGGGCCGAGTCACCCACCACCGTCTCAGATCGCGGAGTCCATGAAATCCAGTGCCTGGCACCGATCAGACAGGCTGCCGGTGTCCCTATTTTCCTTCCTCAAAGGCTTGAGAATTCAGCTGCTCCAACAGATCGTGCAGGCTCTGGTAATACATGTCGTAGAAGTTTTCCAGGTCGGCCAGTTTGGCGCGAGTATGGTCATTCGTGATCGTCGATTTGGCTTCCGCGACGACGGATTTTGCGGTCTCGTATCTTTTTATCTGACCCTCCAGGAAAGCCGCATAGGGGCTGGGCCGGATGGCAAAAAAATCCTGCCGTTCACCTGGTATTGACCGACGTTCGACAACGCCCAGCCTTTCAAGAAAGCAGGTATTGGTACTGACGCTCGCCTTACTGACACGCAACAGCCCCACCAAATCCGATGAACTGACCGGATCATCAGACACGATGAGTACCGCCCAGATTTGTCCGGCTATCCGGGATAACCCGTCGGCCTGGGCCAGTTGCCCCATGCGTTCAATAAAACGCGCGTCTGATTCAGTGAGTGTTTTCATAGTCAAAGGAGTATAGCTGAACGCATCTTCCCGTTTTGCCTCGCACCGATCATGCCATGGTACTGAGGGTTCGTCGGAAGCGTGCCAAAGCATACCCAAAAAGGACGGTTCCGATAATCGCGATGGCCAGGAATTGTGGCCAGACGGTCGCAAAGCCTGCGCCCCGGTAAAGGATCGCCTGGGCCAGCATCACGAAATGCGTGTTGGGCGCGGCCAGCATGATGTACTGGACCGCATCCGGCATGCTCTCCCGTGGTGTCGAACCGCCGGAGAGCATCTGCAACGGCAGTAGCACCAGCATGAGAAGCAATGCGAACTGGGGCATGGAGCGGGCGACGGTGCCCAGGAAGATACCCATGGAGGTGGTGGCAAAAAGATGCAACGCCGCCCCGGCCAGGAACAGCGGAAGCGAGCCCTGGATCGGCACGGACAACCAACCCTGCACCACGGCAGTCAGTGCGAAGGCGGTGGCGGCAAGGACCACCAGGGCCATTGCCCACACCTTGCTGCTCATGATCTCGAACGGTGTGACCGGCATCACCAGCAGATGCTCGACCGTGCCATGCTCGCGCTCGCGAATCAGCGCCGCGCCGGTGAGCACGATGGAGAGCATGGTCACGTTGTTGATGACCTCCATGATGGCACCGAACCAGGACTTGTTGAGCTGGGGATTGAAGCGCGCCCGCAGCGCCAGGTCGACCGGCAACTCCGGAACCTCGCGGTAGCGCTGCACAAAGGCGCGCACCTCGTCGCTTACGATGGTCTGGATGTAACCGCTGCCGGTGAAGGCCTGGCTAATGCGCGTGGCGTCCACGTTGAGCTGGATCGTGGGCCGCCGCCCCGCCAACAGGTCGCGCTGGAAGTCCGGCGGGATGTCCAGGGCGAAGGTGTCGAGCCCGGCATCCATGCGGGCGTCCATCTCGGCCTGGTCGATGATTTCCGGGGGCATGAAATAAGGCGGATAAAAGGCGCTGACGATGCGCCAGGACAGCGGCGAGCGATCCTCGTTCACCACCGCGATCGGTGCCTTGTTGAGTGTCTCCGGCATGGCCGTGGCCGCCGTGTAGACCGACAGGGTGAAGGCGTAGACGATCAGCACCAGCATGATCGGATCCCGCATCAGGCTGCGCAACTCCTTGACACCAAGATGGCAAATATTGGTAAGGCGCATGGACTAACGCTCCTGCTTCTTGAGCAGCGCCGCGGCAAGCCCGATCAGGATCGGTACGGCCAGTGCCAGCGAGAGAAAGGCGGCATGCAGGTCGGAGAAGTTAAGGGCCTTCGAAAAAGTGCCACGGGCGATGGTCAGGAAATGCGTGGTCGGGTAGATCTCGCCGATCAGCCGGCCCATCCCTTCGAGGGACGAGACCGGATCGATCATGCCGGAGAAGTTCTCTGCCGGCAGGATGGTGAGCACCGCCGTGCCGAAGATCGCCGCGATCTGGCTGCGCATGAAGGTGGAAATCAGCAGCCCCATGGCGGTGGCGGCGCTGACATAGAGCAGGGCCCCCGCCGCCAGCGTCAGGAAGCTGCCCTCCAGAGGCACGCCGAAGACAGTCACCGCCAGCAGCGTGAGCAGCAGGAAACTCAGGAAGGACAGCACCACATAAGGGAGTTGCTTGCCGATCAGGAATTCGAGCCGCGTGGTTGGCGTGACGTAGAAATTGGTGATCGAGCCGAGCTCTTTTTCGCGCACCACACTAAGCGCCGCGAGCATGGCCGGGATCAGCATGAGTAACAACGGAATCACTGCCGGCACCATCGCCACCAGGCTCTTGACGTCCGGGTTGTAGCGGAACCGGGTCTCGATATTGACCAGCCCCGCCAAAGCCTCGCCCTGGCCGGCCTCACGCGCCTTTGCGGCCAGCCAGTGAGCATGAATCCCCTGCACATAGCCACGCACGGTCTCTGCCCGGGTGGGCATGGCGCCGTCGATCCAGGCGCCGATCTCGACCCGCCTGCCCCGGGCAATGTCACGCGCGAAGCCCGGCGGGATCTCGATCGCCAGACTGATGTCTCCCTCGCGCATGCGCCGGTCGAGGTCAGCCTCACTGGAAATCGGTGCGCGCTCGACGAAGTACCGGGAGCCAGCAAGGTTGAGGGTATAGTCGCGGCTGAGGGTGGTCTGGTCACGGTCCAGTACCGCGAAGGTCAGATCTTCCACATCGAGGCTGATGCCATAGCCCATCACAAACATCAGGATGACGCTGCCGAGCATCGCCAGGGTCAGCCGGATGGGATCGCGGAGCAACTCCAGCGTTTCACGCCGGGCCTGGCTGATCATGCGTTGCGGGTCGAACAGGCGCCGCCAGCCCGGTGACTGGGTAGAATTGGCCGATTCCTCCCCCGAATCAAGCATAGCGGCTTCGTTCGTCTGCTCGGCTTCCTGCGCGTTACCCTCCGCCGCCGCATCTTCCAGGTAGGCGATAAAGGCTTCTTCCAGGGTCTCCGTCCCTCGCTTCCCGATCAGGGCCGCGGGCGCATCGGTCACCAGTATCCGGCCCGCGTGCATCAGAGATATCCGGTCGCAACGCCCGGCCTCATTCATGAAGTGGGTGGAGATGAAGATGGTCACCCCGTCTCGGCGCGACAGCTCCGCCAGGATGCGCCAGAAGGCGTCGCGCGCGACGGGATCGACGCCAGAGGTGGGCTCGTCGAGAATCAGCATCTCGGGCTTGTGGATCATGGCCACCGCCAACGACAGGCGTTGCCGCAGCCCGAGGGGCAGCCGCCCCGGCAGGCTGTCCACCACGGCGGCCAGATCGAAGCGTTGCACCATTTCGTCCACCCGCCCCGGAATCCCGGCGGCGGGCACCCGGAACAACCGGGCGTGTAGCTCCAGATTCTGCCGTACCGTCAGCTCGGTATAGAGGGAGAAGAACTGCGACATGTAGCCGACGCGGCCGCGGGTGGCCAGGTCGTGGGGGTCCACTTCCTGCCCGAACAGCCAGGCCCGGCCTTCACTGGGCGGCAGAAGCCCGGTCAACATCTTCATCGTGGTGGTCTTGCCACAGCCGTTGGAGCCAAGAAAACCGAAGATCTCCCCCCGCGAGACCCCCAGGTTGACATGGTCCACTGCGGTAAAATCGCCGAAGCGTTTGGTCAGATCCCGGGCCTCGATCGCGGCACCGTCACCGTCTTCCGGCCGGGGCGGAATCTCCACCGCCCGATAACCCCGGCGTTTTTCTTCCGGCAACAGCCGGATGAAGGCCGCCTCCAGCGAATCCGTCTCCGTGCTCTGCAACAGGGCATCGGGTGTGTCCCGGGCCAGTACGCGGCCATCGTCCATGGCCGCCAGCCAATCGAAGCGTTCCGCTTCCTCCATATAGGCGGTGGCTACCAGCACACTCATGCGTGGGCGGGAGCGGCGGATGCTGGCAATCAGCTCCCAGAACTGGCGCCGGGACAGGGGATCGACGCCGGTGGTTGGTTCATCGAGGATGAGCAGGTCCGGGTCGTGAATTAGCGCGCAGCAAAGGCCGAGCTTCTGCTTCATGCCACCGGAGAGCTTGCCCGCGGGCCGTGCCAGAAAGGGCCTGAGCCCGGTGGCCCCGGTCAGCCTCTCGATGCGCCGCGCCCGCTCGCCGGCATCCTGCCCGAACAGCCGCCCGAAGAATTCCAGGTTCTCCGCCACCGAAAGCATCGGGTAGAGATTCCCCCCCAGGCCCTGGGGCATGTAGGCGATCCGTGGGCCGACCGCCTGGCGATGGCGGGCATCCGCCATCGCGCCGCCAAGCACCTCGATCTGCCCTTCCTGGATCGCCCGGGCACCCGCAACCAACGCCAGCAGGCTCGATTTGCCCACACCGTCCGGGCCGATCAGGCCAGCCATGCAGCCTGCGGGAATGTCGAGACTGATGTCGTCGAGCGCACACACCTTGCGGTAGCGCAGGGTCACCTCCCGCAGGCGGGCGATCGGCGCCGCGGCACCCTCGCCATCCTTACTCTCTGCATATACGCCACGGCTCATTGCGGCGACAGCCTCGTCTGCAGTTCGGCCGGCCAGTCCACCTGCGGGTCAAGCCGCACATAGGCCATACCCGGCAAGCCGGTCTTGACCTGCTGGAGATGCTCTCTGAGCAGCGACGGATCGATCTGTGCCTTGATGCGGAACATCAGCTTCTGGCGCTCTTCTTTGGTTTCCACCGTCTTGGGGGTAAACTGCGCAACGTCCGACACGAAGGAGATTTCCGCCGGAACGACGTATTGCGGAGCGGCATCGAGCACGAGCCGGGCCTCGGCCCCGAGCGCAACCCGCCCGGCCTGCTTCGTGGGCAGGAAGAAGGTCATGTACACATCGGTCAGATCGACCATGTTCAGCACCACACCGCCAGGAGACAGGACCTCTCCGGGCTGAGCGACGCGGTATTGTATGCGGCCGTCGCGCGGCGCTTTCAGCATGCTGTCGTCGATATCGGCCTGGATACGCTCGATAGTGGCCTGGACCGCCTCCACGGTCGAGTGCGCCGCGATGACGTTTGATCTGGCCTGGCCAATGGCAGCCTGCGCGGCCGCGGACTGCGCCTGCGCGGCCGCTACGGCGGCTCTGGCCGCCTGAAAGGCCGCGCGGTCATCGTCCAGCTTCGAAATGGGAACGGCGTCTTTCGCGGCAAGCTCTTTACTGCGCGCCAGACGCCGTTGCGCCGCGTCGAGCTCGGCCCGTCTCTGGGCAATGAGCGCTTCGGCGGCCTGCTTCTCGGCTTCCCGCTGGACCACCTGGCTCTGCGCGGTCTCGATGCCCATCCGCGCCTGCTGCAACCGCGCCTCAGCCTCGCGGCGCTGCGCCTCCAGAACGTCGGTATCCATTTTCGCCAGTACCTCGCCGGCACGCACAAAATCGCCTTCGCTGGCCAGAATATCCCGGACCCGGCCGCCCGTTTTCGTGGCAATATCAATCTCGACCGCCTCGATCCTTCCGTTACCGGAAGCAAGGCCTTCTGCCAGGCCCTCCGGCTGCAGAGACCACCAGGCCCACCCCCCCAGGGCAATGACGACTACAGCAATAAGACCTTGCGCCCAGCCGGAACTCAGGAACGTTTTCATTGAGCACTTCCCCGCCAGTTCTTGCTTTTCATCACAGCTTCCCACGTTCTGGTGTATCAACGGCCGAATCAGGCGTTGCTGCCGTGGCAGGTTGCGCGCTTGCGCCTGACAGGCCCTGCCATCCACCACCCAGGGCACGATACAGGTTAACGGTGGACTGTAAACGGTCGCGTTTCGTCGCTACAAGATCGAGCTCGGTCGTGAACAGACGTCGTTCGGCATCCAGGACTTCCAGGTAGCTCGAGGCACCGCCTTCAAAACGCAGCCGGGCAAGTTCCGTGGTGCTTTCCAGCGCGGTTACCTGACGAGCCTGCGCCTGTAGGCGCTGTTCGGCGCCCTGCAGTCCCGCCAGGGCGTCGAGCACCTCCTGAAACGCTGTCTGAACGGTTTGACGGTAGCCTATCAACGCCTGGCGCTGACGGGCCTGCGCCTGATCGACCAGGGACTGGCTACGACCGAAATCCAACAAGGGCCCGACCAATGAGCCACTGAGCTGCCAGGTCGATGCCGATCCCTGAAACAGATCGCCGCCGGACGAACTTTGTTGCCCCAACAGGCCGGCAAACGAAATCCTCGGCAGGAAGGCAGCACGGGCAACGCCGATTTCAGCGTTGCCGGCGACCAGTTCCTGTTCGGCGGCAGCAATGTCGGGGCGCCGAACGATCAGATCCGCAGGCCGCCCGGCGGGTATGCTGGCCGGGGTATCAATGGCATCGATCGAATTGGCCACGGTAATGACGCCCTGCAGCATCTGCCGTGGATCCCGGCCCAGCAGCACCGCCAGTGCGTTGCGCTGGCGTTCGCGTTGCTGCCGGAGCAGCGGAAGCTCGGCTTCCGCGGCGGCAAGTTCGGACTCGGCCTGCCGAAGAGTCAGTTCATCAACCTCGCCACCTTCGAACCGGGCACGCTGCAAGGCCACCGATTCGCGGCGGGATGCCACGGTACGCTCCGCGATCCTGATCTGACGGTCGAGCGCCCGCAGGTTAAAGTACCCATTGGCCACCTCGCCAATCACCGCCAGGCGCACGGCCTCGCGATTGGCGGCACTGGCCATGAGACGAGCCCGTGCAGCTTCACTGGCGTTTGCAAGGCGCCCCCACAGATCCAGCTCGTAGGACAGCACACCACTGACCCTCAGATCATTGAACGGCTTGCCATCACCCGTACCACCGTTCACGGCTTCCTCGCTCGGCCCCTGGCGCGAGGCGGCTCCTTCAACCTCCAGCAGCGGATACCGCTCCGCCTGCCGCCCGGTGAGCATGGCCCGGGCCTCGGCGACACGTGCAGCCGCAAGTTGCAGGTCGTTATTGGCTTCGAGCGATTCTTCAACCAGAGCCACCAGCGCCGGATCGCCGAAACCGCGCCACCAGTCGATGGCGATTTTTTTGTCGGCCTCGAGCTGTGCCGAGGACCAGTTTTCCGGAACCGGGGTTTCAGGTTTCACCCTGTCCGGGGCAAGTGAACAGCCGCCGAGCGACAGCACAATCCCGGCGGCAAGCCATATCCTAGCGCTCATCAGCCCTACCTCCATCTGAACGTTCGGGGGTCGTAGCCGCCGGAGCGTCATCGCCGGAACGGCCGCCCGGGAAGTCGGTGATACGGCGAACCACCACATAGAACAGTGGAATGAAGAAGGTCGCCAGAATCGTCGCCGAGATCATGCCACCGAGAACCGCCGTGCCTATGGCAATGCGCGTGGTGGCACCGGCGCCAGTGGCGAAAGCGAGCGGCAC
>Ga0114984_1000084_pt1 | contig 35686 bp, 15 predicted proteins | sample Shrwel1BS1Day1_FD_96987 | JGI IMG/M metagenome (GOLD analysis project Ga0114984, IMG submission 96987) | Subsurface microbial communities from deep shales in Ohio, USA - Utica-3 well 1 S-1-Day1 | ecosystem: Environmental > Aquatic > Deep subsurface > Shale gas/oil reservoir > Produced water/Flow...
GACGCGGACCTGCGCAGGTCCGCGTCAAAGGTCCACAGTTTGTCCTCTACGATCTCCAGTCCGAAGCGCCTGGCCGAACGTCGGAAGGCATCGGCCCAGCCCTTGTCCGCTTGGGTAGGGCCGGTAATCAGGAATACTTCCTCCCAGCGGCGCTGCTTCAGCCACTGACCCAGAGCGTCGGTGAGCATCGCATAGCTGGGTATGGTGTGCAGCAGGTTTACATAGCACTGGCCGGTGCGCAGAGCGTCGTCCCTGGCGCCTGCGTTGAAGATCAGGCTGTTGTCGCCCGCCTTCTCGGTGAGCGATTTCAGCGTTGGGGCTGGCGCGTTCACCACGAACAGCCGCACCCCGTCGGCAAGCATTCGATCGAACGCCGCCAGGACGTCTTTCTCCGAATCGGCCACCGAGGTGTCAATCTGGTAGTTCTGGTCCAGAAACCGGCCTGTGGTGTTGTTGTCGGCAGTCGCCAGCTCTGCGCCTCGCAGACCGGAATCCGCGGGCTTCGGTATGACATTCGAGAGCACGGGGCCCCGGTCCGGCACCCATTGTATGTATCCCATCGGAATGACCAGTGGCTCGGCATGGATCGCCTGACTGGCCACAAGCAGGGCTCCGAAAAACAGCCGGCGAATAAGGTGGTGGCCGGGCATGAAACAGACTCCCGTTTGTTGTTGTATCGCTTATTCCGAGGATAGAGAGACCTCGGAGCGCCGGAAATATTCACAAAGTAGGAAAGGGGCACTACTTAAGAACGAGTTTTGCGCCTGACTACCGGCTATCTACTACCAAGGAACTAGATCAAATCCTCCAAAGTGGCATTCGGATCGGGCAACGGGGTTTCTACACTGGTAATCAGCAAGTTGGCCAATGACAAATCCAAGAGCCAACCACGGGGAATTCAAAACAAGAAGGTAGCACCAACCAATGGCAACGTCCTTTTCACTCAGAGTAACGCTGGCCGCAGCCATGCTCGGTATTGTCGGCACTGTTTTTGCGCACGGAAATGTCACCCCGCAGCCAGTGGATACGGGGAATCTGCCGGAGCTTGGCGAGAAGATTCTGACCGAGAATCCGTTCCGGGAAGGTAACAAGTACGGCGAGTTCAGTGCGCAGGCTATCAAGGTGGGCGAAAGTGCCTACACCGGCAACTGTGCCGGTTGCCACGGTATCCGGGCGATGTCCGGCGGACTGACCCCGGACCTGAGGGCACTGACCGAATGGGATGATGAGTTCTACATAAGCCGGGTGATGAAGGGTACCGACCGTGGTATGCCATCCTGGAAAAAGACACTGGATCAGAACGCCATCTGGGCTATCAAGACCTATGTGGAGTCTCTGCCCAAACCCGAATAAAGCCAGCCATAAGTCTAAAGTAAGGTCTGTTCCCGGTCCGGCCTCGGTGTCGGACCGACGTCGTTGGGGGAAGTCATGAAAACGATAGCTCGGATGTTTGCCTTGTTACTGGCCTTTCAGCTGGCATTCGCCCAGGAGATGGATGACGGCGATCCGCTCCTGAACCGTCCTGCCGACCGCACCTACGATATCATCCTGGAATCCGGCTACCTCAAGGTCGGGGTCTACCAGAATTTCCCTCCGTATTCCTACGAGGTTGATGGCGAGCCCAGGGGGATCGATGTGGAAGTCGGCAAGCGCATTGCCGAGGAGCTGGGCGTCGAGTTCAGGGTGTACTGGATCGTGCCGGACGAGAACCTGGGGGACGATCTGAGAAACAACGTCTGGAAAGGGCACTACCTGGCCAAGCGGCGGCTGGCCGACGTGATGATGCGCGTACCCTACGACAAGCAGTACGCTTACAGGCAGGACTCCACCGGTGAATATGTCAATGAACAGGTGGTGCTGTTTGGTCCTTACCAGCAGGAAACCTGGCAGATTGCCTATGACCCGGTAAAGCTCGACGGCGTCGACACCGTTGCCAAGTTCCAGTACCACCCCATCGGTGTGGAGATCGATACCCTGCCTGATTTTTACCTGACCTCCGCATTCGCCGGACGCATGCGTGAGCAGGTGCGGCACTACACCAACGTGGCGGACGCATTCGAGGCAATGCGTAATGGTGAGGTGAGTGCCGTCATGGGCATGCGGTCAGAGATCGATCACGAACTTGCCAGGCCCGAGAACGACGGATTCGAGGCCGCCGGTAATGGTTTCCCGGGAATCGGCAAGCAGGTATGGGATGTGGGCATGGCCGTCAAGAACACACATCGCCAGTTGGGTTATGCGATCGAAGCCGTCATCGCTGACATGGTCAAATCCGGCGAGATGCAGTCGCTGTTGGCGGAGCTGGATCTTAGATACGGCGTTCCCCGGTACTACCGGGAGTTTCTCGGCGAAGAGGCATTGGCAAAAGCCGAGGGCAGGCCCTGACAGCCTGTCGGGCTTAAGGCTGATTTACTGTGCCGGTGGGCTTTGTTTTGGAAAGTAGTAATACCAAGTGATGAGAAAACCAGTGCCGGGGGGCAATTGTTGGTTGCTACGCCAAAGCGAAGAATCTCCCTGGAGGCGGGAAACGTTCCCGGTTCGCCGGGCAACCGAAAAACCGAAAAAACAAGAGATTGGAGAGCGCAACCATGAGAACGAACAAGTTCAGGATTCGCATTGCTGCCAGCGCCCTGGCGCTGGCAGTATCGTACGGGGCTCACGCCGTGGTTACCGACGAAGACATCATGAATGACCACAAAACGCCTGGCGATGTCGTCAGTTATGGCATGGGTACTCAGGGCCAGCGCTTCAGCACCCTGGAAGACCTGAATACCAGTAACATCCAGTACCTCCAGCCAGTATGGGCCTTCTCTTTTGGCAGCGAGAAAATGCGTGGTCAGGAATCCCAGCCGATGATCAAGGATGGCGTGATGTATGTCACCGCTTCCTATTCCCGCGTTTACGCCATTGACGCCAAAACCGGCGAGGAAATCTGGCAGTATGACGCCCGCCTGCCGGATGGCATCATGCCCTGCTGTGACGTGGTCAACCGGGGCGCCGCCCTGTACGACGACAAGGTCATTTTCGGAACCCTGGATGCCAAGCTGGTGGCCCTGAACAAGGACACCGGCAAGCCGGTGTGGATCAAGAAAGTGGCCGATTATCAGGCGGGCTATGCCATTACCGCCGCACCGATCGTGGTCGAGGGTAAGGTCATCACCGGGGTGGCCGGGGGTGAATTCGGTGTTGTCGGCAAGGTGGAAGCCTACGACGCCAACACCGGCGAACTGGTCTGGACCCGACCGACCGTGGAAGGGCATATGGGCTATGTCTACAAGGACGGCAAGAAAATCGAGAACGGTGTTTCCGGCGGCAAGCCCGGTCAGACCTGGCCCGGTGATATGTGGAAGAACGGTGGCGCAGCTCCCTGGCTCGGCGGCACCTACGACCCGGAAACCGACTCCCTGTTCTTCGGTACCAGTAACCCGTCACCCTGGAACTCTCACCTGCGCCCGGGGGATAACCTGTTCTCCTCCTCCCGTCTGGCCATCGATCCCGATGACGGCAGCATCAAGTGGCACTTCCAGACTACCCCGCACGATGCCTGGGATTACGATGGCGTCAACGAGCTGATCTCTTTCGATCTGAACGAGAATGGCAAGACCATCAAGGCAGCCGCCACCGCCGATCGTAACGGCTTCTTCTATGTGCTGAACCGTGAGAACGGCGACTTCATCCGGGGCTTCCCGTTCGTGGACAAGATTACCTGGGCCGAAGGCCTGGACCCGAAGACCGGCCGGCCCATCTACACGGAAGGTGGGCGCCCGGGTGACCCTTCCGAGGTGGAAGGGGACAAGGGTGAGGCAGTGGTGGCGCAGCCTGCTTTCTTTGGTGGCAAAAACTGGATGCCCATGGCCTACAGCCAGGACACCGGCCTGTTCTATGTGCCCTCCAATGAGTGGTTCATGGATATCTGGAACGAGCCGGTCTCCTACAAGAAAGGCGCGGCTTTCCTGGGTGCGGGCTTTATCCTCAAACCTGCAAACGATGACTACATTGGCGTACTGCGTGCGATCGACCCGAAAACCGGCAAGGAAGTCTGGCGTTATGAAAACACCGCGCCTCTGTGGGGTGGTGTGATGACAACCGCTGGCAACCTGGTCTTCACCGGAACACCGGAAGGCTATCTGAAGGCGTTTGACGCCAGGACCGGGGAAGAGCTTTACCGGTTCAACACCGGCTCCGGTGTCGTTGGTACCCCGGTGACCTGGACCATGGACGGTGAGCAGTATGTCTCCGTCGTGTCCGGCTGGGGTGGTGGGGTTCCGCTCTGGGGTGGTGAAGTTGCCAGGGTGGTCAAGAACTTCAACCAGGGTGGCATGGTCTGGACCTTCAAACTGCCGAAGGATCGGGTTGCCGCGAACTGATCTGCGAGCCCGGGTGTTTTAGGGGCTGCCTCCGGGCAGCCCCTTTTGTGTTGTGCGTGTGTATGACGTTGGTTGTGCATCTACTACCAATGAACGAGTTTTTCGCCTCCATCGCATCATTCAAACGTCGGGGATTAAGGTCTACAGTGAATGGGTAAACGCGAAAGGCCGCGTTGCCCTGCGACAAACACAACAAGAGGTCGAGATCATGATTTACGCACAACCAGGAAAGGATGGCTCCGTCGTTTCTTTCAAACCCCGTTACGAGAACTACATCGGTGGCGAGTGGGTTGCCCCGGTAAAAGACCAGTATTTCGAGAACATTACACCGGTAACCGGTGATGTTATCTGTGAAATTCCGCGTTCCGGTGCCGAAGATATTGAGCTTGCACTCGACGCAGCACACAAGGCGGCACCAGCGTGGGGCAAGACCTCGCCCACCGAGCGCTCCAACATCCTGCTGAAAATTGCCGATCGCATCGAGGCCAACCTTGAGAAGCTCGCGGTTGCCGAAACCTGGGATAACGGTAAGGCGGTGCGTGAAACCCTGGTTGCGGACATCCCGCTGGCGGCGGACCACTTTCGTTACTTCGCTGGCTGCGTGCGCGCCCAGGAAGGGCATTTGAGCGAAATCGACCAGAACACCGTGGCGTACCATTTCCACGAGCCTTTGGGTGTCGTTGGCCAGATCATTCCCTGGAACTTTCCGATCCTGATGGCTGCCTGGAAGCTGGCTCCCTGCCTGGCCGCGGGTAACTGCACGATTCTGAAGCCGGCCGAGCAGACCCCGGCCAGTATCCTGGTTCTGATGGAACTGATAGGCGATCTGTTGCCACCGGGCGTGATTAACATCGTCAACGGCTACGGTATTGAGGCCGGCCAGGCTCTGGCCACCAGCAAGCGTATTGCCAAGATTGCCTTCACCGGCTCCACCCCGGTGGGTTCGCACATCCTCAAGTGTGCGGCCGAGAACATCATCCCGTCTACCGTTGAGCTGGGTGGCAAATCCCCGAACATCTACTTCTCTGACGTCATGAAGGCCGAGCCGGAATTCATCGACAAGTGCGTGGAGGGTCTGGTTCTGGCGTTCCTCAATCAGGGCGAAGTCTGCACCTGCCCGTCACGGGCGCTGGTTCAGGAAGACATGTTCGAAGAGTTCATGCAGAAGGTGGTCCAGCGCACCAAGTCGATCAAGCGTGGTAACCCGCTGGATACCGATGTTCAGGTAGGCGCCCAGGCATCCAGGGAACAGTTCGACAAGATCATGTCCTACCTTGCCATTGGTAAGGAAGAGGGCGCTGTGGTTCTGACTGGCGGCGATCGCGAGCACATGGATGAAGAATTCAGCAATGGCTTCTATATCCAGCCGACCCTGTTCAAGGGCGACAACAAGATGCGGGTATTCCAGGAAGAAATCTTCGGACCGGTTGTGGGTGTGACCACCTTCAAGACTGAGGAAGAGGCCGTGGCGATCGCCAACGACACCGAGTTCGGTCTGGGCGCCGGCGTCTGGACCCGCGACACCAACCGCGCGTACCGCATGGGCCGTGCCATCCAGGCCGGTCGGGTCTGGATGAACTGCTACCACGCCTACCCGGCCCACGCCGCCTTCGGTGGTTACAAGAAGTCCGGTATTGGTCGTGAAAACCACAAGATGGCGCTGGAGCATTACCAGCAGACCAAGAACATGCTGGTCAGCTACGATACCAACCCGCTGGGTTTCTTCTGATCGGAACGCATCGGTTCGCGGGCCGGAGGGCCCGCGCTTCGTGTCCCCACATGGATGTGAGTTATCTCTTCCTGGCCCCTACCCGGGGCTTTTTTGTTGTCTCGAACATGGGATCAGTGAATACGGGTCAGAAGAAAGCTTTCTTCAGCCCCCTTCTCCGGGACCCGGGCACAAAATCGGGGTCAGGTGAGCGCCTTTATCTGAACCCACCTTCAGGCTTGTCCCCTGGCTCACGCCCCCGCTGCATCCGTCGCCAGAATCCTGGCCCGCTGCTTTTGCTCCTGCTTCTTCTCCTGCTTTCTCCGGATAATGCTGTCCACGCACTGGCTTTCGTCCCGCAGGATCACCACGCATTCCAGGCACTGGATGCATTCGTCGTAGTCGACCCGCCCATCCTTGCGGATGGCGTTGATGCCGCACTCGTTCTTGCAGTGTTGGCAGGGTGAGCCGCAGCGGTCGATGCGCTCCAGCCAGCTGAACAGCCGGAACCGGCCCAGTACCGCCAGTCCGGCGCCGAGCGGGCACAGGTAGCGACAATAGAACTTGTGGATGAACATACCGATCACCAGAAGTCCGGCGGCATACACCACGAAAGGCCAGTAACGGACAAAAAGCAGGGTGATGCTCGTCTTGAACGGTTCCACTTCAGCTAGCTGTTCGGCCAGGGTCAGGGAGTAAAAGGCGGTGCCGACCAGCCCCAGCAGGATTGGGTATTTCAGCAGGATCAGCCGGCGGTGCCAGTGCTCGGGCACCTTTATTTGCCGGAAACGGAGTTTTGCACCCAGCCAGGCTGCCATTTCCTGCAGGGCGCCAAAGGGGCAAAGCCAGCCACAGAACAGCCCTCGGCCCCAGATAAACAGGGTGACGAAGGTATAGGTCCACAGGATAAAGATCACCGGGTCGAGCAGGAATACATTCAGGGAGAAACCGTCCCACAAGGCGAGCAAGAGGGTATAGATGTTCACCACCGACAACTGACCCTGGGCATAGAAACCGATGAAGAACAGGGTGAAAAACAGGAAGCCCCAGCGGAATCGGTGTACCAGTTTCGGGTAACGGCTGAGAGTTTTCTGCCTGGCAAAAACGATCGTCAGCACGGTGAGCCCGGCGACCAGCAGGGCAATTTGCCACCAGCGTTCCTTCCACAGGCCGACCCAGACCGGCTCGCGGGTCGATTCCGCCGGTGCCGCAATTTCCACCGTTTCAAACAGTGCCTCATTGAAAGACACCGGCAGGTCGAAGGTGGCGCTGTCTGATATCAGGTGGTTTCGAGCCAGTTGGACATGGAACTTGAGATGTGACTCGGCACCGGGGTTGAAGCCGGCGTTGCCGCCAATTCGGAACAGGTTGACCGCGGCGAAGCCGGGCATACCCTCTGCCATCAGGGGCAGGTTCTGATCGAGCCAGTTGAGATCCCGCATTTCCACCGCCAGGTTGTTCTGCACCAGCCCTATGCGGTCGGGAGAACTGCCGGGGGTGAAGTCGGGGCTCACATGGGGATATGCCCCCCGGGACGCAACCAGCATCACCTTGTCCTTCTCCCCCAGCCGCTCCATGAACCGGCGGTAGCCGTCGTTCCCCAGCAGGTTCCGGCCAACCATTGGTGAGTTCATGTAGGCAAAGAACAGTTCTGTAAACGGCTCGTTGTCGGCGGGCTCCAGATCGGCGGAGTAATCGGACAGCGGTCGCCCGAGCTGTTCCTCCACGGTCCTGGCCGGGATGGCGGCTCTGCCGATGAAGCCTCGTTCAATCAACTCGCTCCACTTTAGTGGTTCGAAGAAGTCGGGCCGGGCGCGGGTGGGGGCAGACCGGGCAAAAGCCTCCAGCTTCTGGCGCGCCACCTTGAGGCCGGAGGAAAGAACCGTGTCATTGATGATCAGGACCGAAACGGTGGCCTTGCTGACCCCATCGAAGTACACCACATCCCCCTCTGAGGTTTTACCGGAGCGGGATGAATTCGATGACTGAACGATGATCTGATCCCGCAGGGAGCGGCCTTCATACTGTTCCACAAACTCGAACATAGGCTCTTCACCCAGCCCATGCAGGAACACTGGTTCGTGGTGGCCCAGCACTTTTACACCGGTAAAGCGGCCCTTGGTGTCGAGCCCGATCATCATCCGGATGGGTTTGCCAGCAAAGCCCTGGAGTGGGCTCAGATCCGTGGACTCGTAGGCGTATCCCAGCAACTCCTGAAGCTGGTATACCGGGTAGACCGGGAAGTCTGGCAGCTTGTCCTCAATGACGGTGGCAGATGGGAACAGCTCCTGGATGACCGCACGCCTGGCGTCCGTGAGTTCGGCCTGCAGAGGCATCGGAAACAGGGAAATATACACCAGCAAAAGCACAATTCGCCCGGCCATCGGGAGACCCCTTAAAGTTATTATTTGCCTTGTTCCATGCTAGGGAGATCGGCGGGAGTCTCAATTCGACCTAGGAGCGAGGGCGGTGCTACTTTCAGGGGACGAAGAACGGTTCTAAAGTACCATATTGGCCGCTTTTCACAGTCTCTAGTATAAGTACGTGTGGTCGGTGGTGCCGGCTGTTACACCGGGTTTTCGAACAATGATGACAATGACAAGACAAAGAGGTAAGCATTATGTGGACCAAACCAGCCTACGAAGACCTGCGGATCGGTTTTGAAGTCACCATGTACTTCGCCAACCGCTGAGTGAGAGTCGGCCAGCGCTGTCGGGCTGGCCGTTTCCTCACCGGACTTTTCCATGCAGATTCATATCCTTGGCTCCGCCGCCGGTGGCGGGTTCCCCCAGTGGAACTGTAATTGCCGCAACTGCGCCGGCTTCCGTAACAGTAGTGTGAGTGCGCAGGCCCGCACCCAGTCTTCCATAGCCATCAGCGAAGATGGCGAGCACTGGATCCTGTTCAACGCATCTCCGGACATCCGGGCGCAACTGGCGGCTTTTCCGGCCATGCAGCCAGCCCGTGCCCTGCGCGACACCGGGATCAGCGCCATCGTCCTGATAGACAGCCAGGTGGATCACACCACCGGCCTGTTATCCCTGCGCGAAGGGTTGCCCATGGACGTCTGGTGTACCCGCCAGGTACACGACGATCTCAGCTCCGGATTCCCCCTGTTCACCATGCTGAAGCACTGGAACGGCGGCCTGACCTGGCGTGAGATTGAAGCTTCGGAACAGGTGGAATTCAGGATTCCCTGTGCTCCGTCGATTCAGTTGACAGCCATTCCGCTGCTCAGCAATGCACCGCCATATTCAACCAGGCGCGACAATCCGCACCCGGGGGACAACATCGGCATTTTCCTGCGGGACACCCGCTCCGGGACAACGGTGCTGTACGCTCCGGGCCTGGGGCAGCCGGATGAGCGGATCCTTGGCTGGATGCGCAAGGCGGACATCCTTCTGGTGGACGGCACCGTCTGGCACGATGACGAGATGATCCGCCAGGAAGTGGGGACCAGGACCGGACAGGCCATGGGGCATCTGGCCCAGAGCGGGCCCGGAGGCATGATCGAGGTGCTCGATACAATGCCCGCGAGCCGCAAGATCCTCATTCACATCAACAACACCAATCCGATCCTGGACGAGGATTCCCCCGAGCGCGCCGAACTGGTCGGGCACGGCATCGAGGTGTCCCGGGACGGTATGCATATCGATATGTCGGGGCAGCCATGAACGCCAAAGCCAACAACACCGCCATGAACCGCCAGGATTTCGAGCAGGCCCTGCGCAGCAAGGGTAAGTACTATCACATTCACCATCCGTACCATAAAGCCATGTACGGCGGACAATGCACGCCGGAACAGATCCGCGGCTGGGTCGCCAATCGCTACTACTACCAGATCAGGATTCCCCAGAAGGATGCCGCGATTATGGCCAACTGTCCGGATGCCAACGTGCGCCGGCTCTGGCTGCAGCGCATCCTTGACCACAACGGCCACGACGGTGATGTCGGTGGCATCGAGGCCTGGCTGTCCCTGGCCGAGGCGGTGGGCCTGAGCCGGGAAGAGGTGATCGACCAGCGTCATGTGCTGCCGGGCGTGCGCTTTGCAGTGGATGCCTACCTGAACTTTGCCCGTCGGGCGACCTGGCAGGAAGCGGCCTGTTCGTCCCTGACCGAACTGTTCGCGCCGGAGATTCATCAGAGCCGACTGGACAGCTGGCCATCTCATTACCCCTGGATCGAAGAGGGTGGTTACAGCTACTTCCGCAAACGGCTGTCCGAGGCCCGCCGTGATGTCGAGCACGGGCTCAGCATCACCCTGGATCACTTTGTCACCGAGGCCCGGCAGACCCGGGCTCTCGACATCCTTCAGTTCAAGCTGGATATTCTGTGGTCTATGTTGGATGCGATGACTATGGCCTACATGCATCAAACGCCCCCGTACCACACAGTTACCGACCAGCCAGTGTGGCACCGGGGGCTGTGAGCGAGAGCACCATGAGCCAGATTCCCCGTTTCCGTCGTGGTTTCCGGTTCCAGTGGGAACCGGTCCAGGACTGCTATGTGCTGCTGTACCCGGAGGGAATGGTGAAACTCAACGCCAGTGCCGGGGCGATCCTGAACGAGGTAGATGGCCAGCGGAATGTAGATGCCATCGTGGCGTCGCTGAAGCAGCAGTTTCCGGAAGCTGGCGACCTCGGGCCGGATGTCCGGGACTTTCTCAGGGATGCCGGGCAACAACACTGGATTGAATGGGTATGACTGGCGCATCACAGGCAACATCCGGAGTCGGACCACCACTGTGGCTACTGGCGGAACTCACCTACCGCTGCCCGCTACAGTGTCCCTATTGCTCCAACCCCCTGGATTTCGCCCAGACCGAACAGGAACTGTCCACCGAACAGTGGCTCAACGTTCTGCGCCAGGGACGGGAAATGGGTGCGGCCCAGCTTGGCTTCTCCGGCGGTGAACCGCTGGTGCGCCCGGACTTGCCGGAGCTGATCGCCGAAGCCCGCAAACTGGGCTACTACACCAACCTGATCACCTCCGGTTTGGGTCTCACCGAAGCCAAGGTGAACGCCTTCGCCGAGGCCGGTCTCGACCATATCCAGGTCAGCTTCCAGGCCTCCGATCCGGAACTGAACAACGCCGTGGCGGGGTCCCGCAAGGCGTTCGAGCAGAAGCTGGCCATGGCCAAAGCCGTGAAGGCCGCCGGTTACCCGATGGTGCTCAACTTTGTCATTCACCGGCACAATATCCATCAAATGCCGGACATCATTGAGCTATGTGAACGGCTGGGTGCCGACTACGTCGAGCTGGCCACGTGCCAGTACTATGGCTGGGCGTTCGAGAACCGGGAAGGGCTGATGCCCTCCAAAGTCCAGCTAGACAAGGCGGAAGCGGAGGTCAACGACTACCGGGCCCGATTGCAGACCAGGGGTTCGGCCATGAAGCTGATCTTCGTCACTCCTGACTACTACGAGGAGCGCCCCAAGGCCTGCATGAACGGCTGGGGCAGCCTTTTCCTGACAGTGGCGCCGGATGGCACTGCCTTGCCGTGTCATAGCGCGCGCCTGCTGCCGATCGACTTCCCGAATGTCAAGGATCTGGGTCTGAAAGAAATCTGGTACGACAGCCCGGGCTTCAACCATTACCGTGGTGATGCGTGGATGCCCGAGCCCTGCCGCTCCTGTGACGAAAAGGACAAGGATTTTGGCGGCTGCCGGTGCCAGGCTTACCTGCTAACCGGTAATGCCGATAACGCCGACCCGGTGTGCAGCAAGTCCCCGCACCATGACCGCATCCTGGCGGCACGGAGAGCCGCCGATCACGCCACGGCCGGCCTTGACGAGCTGGTGTATCGCAATGCCAATAACTCCAGGCTGCTCTTCCGGGGCTGAACCGTCCCGACAACCCAGGCGGGCCTCCCTGTCGTCTCCTTTGCTGAGTGCGCACCAAGTCTGTGCCGGCCATGCCCAGCGGGCGGAATTGGTTGCCTCCGACGCCGGGCTGTTCTGGCTGGAGGCAGATCCCGACCGTGGTTGCAATGTTATCCGGCATCTGGGTGAGGACGGGCTCACAACCCTGCCGACCGGTAATACGGGTATCGGCAGCCGAATCAATGGCTATGGCGGCGGTTCGCTGGCGGTGCTGGGTGACCGGGTGATAGCGGTCACCGATCAGCAACAACTGATCGCCGTGTCGCTATCGTCGTCGCAGCTGGCGCTGTTTCCGGAAGAGCCGGAAGCAAGCTGGGGCGGACTGGTTGCCGATGGTTACCGCGACCGGGTTCTGGCTGTGCGCGAGGCAGGAGGCCGGCAGCAACTGGTGGCCATCGAAGGCGACGGTCGCCCACAGGTATTACACGAGGGCGAGGACTTCTACGGCGCTCCGGTGCTGTCTGCTGACGGCCAGAGGATTGCCTGGATCAGTTGGCAACTGCCGGATATGCCGTGGCTCCATACCTGGCTCTGGACCGGGGAACTCGATCTGTCCGGGCAATTGCAGAACCTGCACTGCGTTTCGGCACCGGCAGAGGGCTCCATTCAGCAACCGGTTTTCGAGGGCCAGCACCTGTGGGTACTGTCAGATCACGACGGCTGGTGGCAGCCCTGGCGTCTGGATCAGCAAGGCGGGGATATCGTCTGGCATTCGTCGTCAGCACCCCGGCTGGATCACGCAAATGCTCCCTGGCAGCTGGGAGAGCGCCATCATTGCCCCTTGCGGGATGGCGGCTGGGCACGGACCCGCTATCGTGAGGGCACCGGTGAACTGTGGGTCAGTGCCGGGAATAACGCCGGAGAAGTCCGGATGGCCGAGAGGTTCACCGATTTCCGGTCCCTGACTCACCGGCGTGGGCGGCTGTTCTGCGTGGCACGCTCGCCTGACCGGCTGGATGCCATTGTCGAGGTAAACCCCCGCAACGGTGAGGTGGAAATCCTCGCCGGATTTGAGCAGCCGTTCCAGGGCTACTCAGCCATTTGCCCCGATTCCTTCACCGTTCCGGCACCGGACAGCCATGGCTTGCCGGTACAGGGCTTCCTGTACACGCCCGAGCATGCCACCAGTGACCCTGCGCCCCTGATCCTGCTGGCCCATGGTGGTCCTACCTCGGCCGCTTACCCGGTCTACAATCCCCAGGTCCAGTTCTGGTGCCAGCGAGGATTTGCCGTCGCTGAGGTCAATTACCGGGGCAGCAGCGGTTTCGGTCGGCGCTTCCGCCTGGCCCTGGCCGGACGCTGGGGGGAGATCGACGTGGCGGATATGAGCGCCGCCGCGGATAACCTGGCCTCGCGGGGTCTCGCGGACAGTCAGAGGACGTTCATCCAGGGGCGCAGTTCCGGAGGCTATACCGCACTGATGGCGCTGATCGGGAGTGACCGTTTCGTCGCCGGTGCCAGCCTGTTCGGGGTTACGGATCCCATGAGACTCCGGGCAATGACCCATCGATTCGAGTCCGGTTACCTTGACTGGCTGCTGGGATCGCCGGACCTGCATCCACAGCGTTGGCAGGCTCGTACCCCGTTACATCATGCCGCCCGGATCCGTGCGCCATTGATCTTTTTCCAGGGTGGGCAGGACCGGGTGGTGGTGCCGGATCAGACCTGCGCCATGGTCCAGGCCATGAAAGCGGCCGGTGGTGCACCGGAACTGCACTGGTTTGAAGACGAGGGACATGGTTTCCGCCAGCGTCACAACCAGGCCAGTATGCTCGAGTGGTTGCACAGTTTCTATCGCCGACACAGCCAAAAGGCCAATGACCGACCGGATTATTTGAGCTAGACTGTTGGCTATTGCTATAACAACTAACAACAAGCCGACGAGAACAGCCTTTATGAGCCATGACATCTCTGCGCTTCGCAAGTTTGTTTTACCGGAAACCGGTTTTGGGGCAGGGTCGCGCCGGTCTGTGGCCACCTCCGACATTCCCTGTCTGTCAGGCTACGCCCTGAAAGACCCCCGCATTCTCACCAATCCGCGCAAATCCTGCCTGAGGGATGTTCAGGTCGTCTATGAACAAGCTCTTTGATCAACAGGGTGCCGGCTACGGAACAGGTGATCTGATCGGGCTGGGAAGCCAGTCTGTGCGCAAGAACTATTATCCGGCGCTGCAGGAGCGAATCGACGAACTGGAGCAGGAACGGAGCCACTACAAGTGGCTGTTCGAGAATGCTCTGCACGGCATCTTCCAGGCCAACCTCCGGGGTGGCTTCCTGGCCTGTAACCCGGCCATGGCACGTATCTGCGGTTATGACAGCCCGAAGCACCTCACGCAGAAAGTGATCCGCCTGCGGGAGCAGCTGTTCTGCCGTTCGGCTGAGTTCGATGCCATCCGCCAGGAGTTGCTGGACCAGGGCAGTCTCAGTGCCCGGGAAACCTGTCTCCAGCGTGCGGACCATACCCCGGTGCATGTGGCGATTACCCTGCTGCGCCGCCCCGATCTCGGGCCGGAGGTGGTGGAAGTCTTCGTCGCCGATATCACCGAGCGGGTCCAGGCACGGCAGAAGCTCGAACAGATGAATCTTGACCTTGAACGGCGGGTCGAAGAGCGTACTGAAGCTCTGCAGAATGCCATTCTCAGCAAGGACAAATACCTGGCGGCGGCCAGCCATGACCTGCTGCAGCCACTCAATGCCGCCCAGCTGATGATTTCCGCCCTGCAGGACAGCCAGTTGCCGGCGCAGGAAAGCCGGATGGTGCACCAGGTCCACCGGGCACTGGAGGGAGCCGAGGAATTGCTGGAGGACCTGCTTGATATTTCCAAACTGGATCAGCAGGCGATGCTGCCCGACCTGGCCCCGGTCAACCTGGAAGAGCTGCTGCGTGGCCTGGGTGAGGAATTCGAGGCGGTTGCCGCCAACGCAGGTCTGGAATTCCGGCTTCGCGTGCGCCCTGCCATCGTCCGCACCGACCCGCGAATGCTGACCCGGATCGTGCGCAACCTTCTCAGCAATGCCTTTCGTTATACCCGCACTGGCGGGGTGGTGTTGGCGTTCCGGAAGAAGCGGGAGCAACTCCGGATTGAAGTCTGGGATACCGGTGTTGGTATCGAGCAAAGCAAGCTCCGGGAAATTTTCACCGAGTTTCACCAGCTGTTGCCACAGGGGACCGGCGGGCGCCAGGGGGTTGGCCTGGGCCTGGCGATTGTGGAGCGTATGTGCCGGATTCTCGGTTACCAGGTGGACGTCACCTCCCGCCCCGGCCGGGGCTCTCGCTTCATGGTAACTCTGGCTGGCGAGGAGGCGGAGATGATGCCGGCCGCGAGTACCCCTGCTGGTCCGCTGGCGGCGGTCAGTGAGGGCTTCGGAAATGCGCGGGTACTGGTGATCGATAACGAACCTGCGGTATTGGAAAGCATGGGCTTGCTGCTTGAACGCTGGGGCTGTCAGGTGGTGACGGTGGCCAGTGAGGCCGAGGCCCTGGCCATGCTCGATGACGACCATGAACCGGATGTGATTCTGGCAGACTTTCACCTGAATGACGGGCTCACCGGTTGCGAGGCTATAAACGTTATTCGGCGCAGGCTGGGGCATGAGGTGCCGGCTGCGATCGTCACCGCCGACCGGAGTGACGAGACCCGCCGACTGATGCGCAGCCGGCACCTGCCGATTCTCAACAAGCCGGTCAAACCGAATCGCCTCCGGGCGCTGCTTTCCAGCCAGCTCGGGGCTGTTTCCTGATCCCACGATTTTTTCTGCAGAGTCTACACTTATGCCACCAACCCCAGGAACAAGGAGACCCAGCACCATGAGCAATTTCGACACCGGACTGACCAACCACGAAGTTACCATCTGCCTGGCCGGCGGGGCCGTGCTTGGACCTTTCAATGCCACCTGGACCAAAAACGAGGGCGGAGATGTCCGCGAGTTGGTCCGGGAGTACGACGCCTTCCTGCAGGGGGAGAAGCAGCAACGCTTCAAGTTCCACCTGCACGATACCTACACCAACACCGTCCATACCCTGATTCTGGATTTTGAGCAGGTGACGGGAATCTGCGACCATGTGCGCCTCCGAAGCCATGCCAACGACTGAGTGGATTGTGCAATGATACGGAAGCAAGGTGGCTTCGTAACCGCGGGTAAAACCTCAACGTAAACGGACGGACAGGAGGGCACATGAGCGAATTCAGAACGGAGAAAGACAGCCTGGGTGAGGTCCATGTGCCCGCCGATGCGCTCTGGGGTGCCCAGACCCAGCGAGCCGTCGACAATTTCCCGGTCAGCGGCCAGCCCATGCCGGCCACGTTCATCAAGGCGGTGGCGCAGATCAAGAAAGCGGCTGCCGAGGCCAATACCAGCCTCGGGCTGCTCGACAACGACCGGTGCGATGCCATCGTCCAGGCCTGCGATGCCCTGATCAGCGGCGAATATGCCGACCAGTTTCCGGTGGATCGTTACCAGACCGGATCCGGCACCAGCACCAACATGAACGCCAACGAAGTAATCGCCGCCCTGTGCCGGAAGGAAGGCGTGGATATTCATCCCAACGATCACGTCAACATGAGCCAGAGCTCCAACGATGTGATTCCCTCGGCGATCCACGTCAGTTCGGTCATGGCGGTGAAGCAATCCCTGGTGCCGGCACTGACGCATCTGCGCGGGGTTATCTATGAACGTGAGGCGTTGTTTTCCGAGCAGGTGAAAACCGGGCGCACCCATTTGATGGACGCCATGCCGGTCACCCTGGGCCAGGAACTGCGGACCTGGCGCGAGCAGTTGGCAGCGGCCCAGCAGCGGGTGGAAGCGACAACCGACGAACTGATGGCTGTGCCGCAAGGAGGTACGGCTGTGGGCACCGGTGTCAACGCCGCGCCTGAATTCGCCGGCCAATTCGTGAAGTTCCTCAGGAGCAATACCGGATATCCGTTCCGGTCCCTGGAGCACAAGTTTGTCGGTCAGAGTGCGGTGGACGCGCCGGTGGCGCTGTCATCCCAGCTGCGAGGCGTTGCGATTGTACTCATCAAGATCGCCAACGACCTGCGCTGGATGAACAGCGGCCCGATCCACGGCCTGGCGGAAATCAGCCTGCCCGCGCTGCAACCGGGCTCCAGCATCATGCCAGGCAAGGTCAACCCGGTCATTCCCGAATCTGTAGCCATGGTGGGTGCCCAGGTGATGGGGCTGGACAGCGCCGTGGCGATCGCCGGCCAGTCCGGTAACTTCCAGCTCAACGTCATGCTGCCGCTGGTGGGTGGCAACCTGCTGGATATGGTCAGCCTGTTGAGCAATGCGGCCACCATTTTGGCGGACAAGGCTATCAAGGGTTTCTCCGTCAACACGGACAACCTGAATGCCGGCGTCGGCCGTAACCCGGTGCTGGTGACGGCGCTGAATCCGGAGATCGGCTACAGCCTGGCGACGGATATCGCCAGGGAAGCCTACCGGACCGGTCGCCCGGTGATTGATGTGGCCGAGGAGCGCAGCGGTCTCAGCCGGGCGCGGCTGGAGCAGTTGATGGACCCCCTGAAACTGACCCGGGGCGGGCTGGACTGAAAAGCAAAAAGGAGCACTGGCCGTTGCTGTTATCGCTGGAGTTGTACGTGATGCTGGTGCTCGCCAATGGTGCCCCCGTGGTGGCGGCCAGGATCCTCGGGGAGCATTGGGATCAGCCTGTTGATGGCAACCGGCTCTGGTCCGATGGCCGGCCGGTGCTGGGAAAAAGCAAGACCTGGCGGGGGCTGGTCAGCGGCTGTCTGGCGTGCGCCCTGTTCTCCCTCGCCACCGGGCCGGGCTTCCTGTTCGGGGCGCTGTTCGGGTTTCTGGGGTTGTCGGGTGACATGATCAGCAGCTTCATCAAACGCCGGATGGGCCTGCAGTCCAGTGCCCGGGCACTGGACTGCAGGCCCATCCGGCGTTTGATGAAGCTGCTGATCATGTCACCCGACAACCCCAGAAACCCGAACAGCGCCCCGAACAGGAAGCCCGGCCCGGTGGCGAGGGAGAACAGGGCGCACGCCAGACAGCCGCTGACCAGCCCCCGCCAGGTCTTGCTTTTTCCCAGCACCGGCCGGCCATCGGACCAGAGCCGGTTGCCATCAACAGGCTGATCCCAATGCTCCCCGAGGATCCTGGCCGCCACCACGGGGGCACCATTGGCGAGCACCAGCATCACGTACAACTCCAGCGATAACAGCAACGGCCAGTGCTCCTTTTTGCTTTTCAGTCCAGCCCGCCCCGGGTCAGTTTCAGGGGGTCCATCAACTGCTCCAGCCGCGCCCGGCTGAGACCGCTGCGCTCCTCGGCCACATCAATCACCGGGCGACCGGTCCGGTAGGCTTCCCTGGCGATATCCGTCGCCAGGCTGTAGCCGATCTCCGGATTCAGCGCCGTCACCAGCACCGGGTTACGGCCGACGCCGGCATTCAGGTTGTCCGTGTTGACGGAGAAACCCTTGATAGCCTTGTCCGCCAAAATGGTGGCCGCATTGCTCAACAGGCTGACCATATCCAGCAGGTTGCCACCCACCAGCGGCAGCATGACGTTGAGCTGGAAGTTACCGGACTGGCCGGCGATCGCCACGGCGCTGTCCAGCCCCATCACCTGGGCACCCACCATGGCTACAGATTCGGGAATGACCGGGTTGACCTTGCCTGGCATGATGCTGGAGCCCGGTTGCAGCGCGGGCAGGCTGATTTCCGCCAGGCCGTGGATCGGGCCGCTGTTCATCCAGCGCAGGTCGTTGGCGATCTTGATGAGTACAATCGCAACGCCTCGCAGCTGGGATGACAGCGCCACCGGCGCGTCCACCGCACTCTGACCGACAAACTTGTGCTCCAGGGACCGGAACGGATATCCGGTATTGCTCCTGAGGAACTTCACGAATTGGCCGGCGAATTCAGGCGCGGCGTTGACACCGGTGCCCACAGCCGTACCTCCTTGCGGCACAGCCATCAGTTCGTCGGTTGTCGCTTCCACCCGCTGCTGGGCCGCTGCCAACTGCTCGCGCCAGGTCCGCAGTTCCTGGCCCAGGGTGACCGGCATGGCGTCCATCAAATGGGTGCGCCCGGTTTTCACCTGCTCGGAAAACAACGCCTCACGTTCATAGATAACCCCGCGCAGATGCGTCAGTGCCGGCACCAGGGATTGCTTCACCGCCATGACCGAACTGACGTGGATCGCCGAGGGAATCACATCGTTGGAGCTCTGGCTCATGTTGACGTGATCGTTGGGATGAATATCCACGCCTTCCTTCCGGCACAGGGCGGCGATTACTTCGTTGGCGTTCATGTTGGTGCTGGTGCCGGATCCGGTCTGGTAACGATCCACCGGAAACTGGTCGGCATATTCGCCGCTGATCAGGGCATCGCAGGCCTGGACGATGGCATCGCACCGGTCGTTGTCGAGCAGCCCGAGGCTGGTATTGGCCTCGGCAGCCGCTTTCTTGATCTGCGCCACCGCCTTGATGAACGTGGCCGGCATGGGCTGGCCGCTGACCGGGAAATTGTCGACGGCTCGCTGGGTCTGGGCACCCCAGAGCGCATCGGCGGGCACATGGACCTCACCCAGGCTGTCTTTCTCCGTTCTGAATTCGCTCATGTGCCCTCCTGTCCGTCCGTTTACGTTGAGGTTTTACCCGCGGTTACGAAGCCACCTTGCTTCCGTATCATTGCACAATCCACTCAGTCGTTGGCATGGCTTCGGAGGCGCACATGGTCGCAGATTCCCGTCACCTGCTCAAAATCCAGAATCAGGGTATGGACGGTGTTGGTGTAGGTATCGTGCAGGTGGAACTTGAAGCGTTGCTGCTTCTCCCCCTGCAGGAAGGCGTCGTACTCCCGGACCAACTCGCGGACATCTCCGCCCTCGTTTTTGGTCCAGGTGGCATTGAAAGGTCCAAGCACGGCCCCGCCGGCCAGGCAGATGGTAACTTCGTGGTTGGTCAGTCCGGTGTCGAAATTGCTCATGGTGCTGGGTCTCCTTGTTCCTGGGGTTGGTGGCATAAGTGTAGACTCTGCAGAAAAAATCGTGGGATCAGGAAACAGCCCCGAGCTGGCTGGAAAGCAGCGCCCGGAGGCGATTCGGTTTGACCGGCTTGTTGAGAATCGGCAGGTGCCGGCTGCGCATCAGTCGGCGGGTCTCGTCACTCCGGTCGGCGGTGACGATCGCAGCCGGCACCTCATGCCCCAGCCTGCGCCGAATAACGTTTATAGCCTCGCAACCGGTGAGCCCGTCATTCAGGTGAAAGTCTGCCAGAATCACATCCGGTTCATGGTCGTCATCGAGCATGGCCAGGGCCTCGGCCTCACTGGCCACCGTCACCACCTGACAGCCCCAGCGTTCAAGCAGCAAGCCCATGCTTTCCAATACCGCAGGTTCGTTATCGATCACCAGTACCCGCGCATTTCCGAAGCCCTCACTGACCGCCGCCAGCGGACCAGCAGGGGTACTCGCGGCCGGCATCATCTCCGCCTCCTCGCCAGCCAGAGTTACCATGAAGCGAGAGCCCCGGCCGGGGCGGGAGGTGACGTCCACCTGGTAACCGAGAATCCGGCACATACGCTCCACAATCGCCAGGCCCAGGCCAACCCCCTGGCGCCCGCCGGTCCCCTGTGGCAACAGCTGGTGAAACTCGGTGAAAATTTCCCGGAGCTTGCTTTGCTCGATACCAACACCGGTATCCCAGACTTCAATCCGGAGTTGCTCCCGCTTCTTCCGGAACGCCAACACCACCCCGCCAGTGCGGGTATAACGAAAGGCATTGCTGAGAAGGTTGCGCACGATCCGGGTCAGCATTCGCGGGTCGGTGCGGACGATGGCAGGGCGCACGCGAAGCCGGAATTCCAGACCTGCGTTGGCGGCAACCGCCTCGAATTCCTCACCCAGGCCACGCAGCAGCTCTTCCAGGTTGACCGGGGCCAGGTCGGGCAGCATCGCCTGCTGATCCAGTTTGGAAATATCAAGCAGGTCCTCCAGCAATTCCTCGGCTCCCTCCAGTGCCCGGTGGACCTGGTGCACCATCCGGCTTTCCTGCGCCGGCAACTGGCTGTCCTGCAGGGCGGAAATCATCAGCTGGGCGGCATTGAGTGGCTGCAGCAGGTCATGGCTGGCCGCCGCCAGGTATTTGTCCTTGCTGAGAATGGCATTCTGCAGAGCTTCAGTACGCTCTTCGACCCGCCGTTCAAGGTCAAGATTCATCTGTTCGAGCTTCTGCCGTGCCTGGACCCGCTCGGTGATATCGGCGACGAAGACTTCCACCACCTCCGGCCCGAGATCGGGGCGGCGCAGCAGGGTAATCGCCACATGCACCGGGGTATGGTCCGCACGCTGGAGACAGGTTTCCCGGGCACTGAGACTGCCCTGGTCCAGCAACTCCTGGCGGATGGCATCGAACTCAGCCGAACGGCAGAACAGCTGCTCCCGCAGGCGGATCACTTTCTGCGTGAGGTGCTTCGGGCTGTCATAACCGCAGATACGTGCCATGGCCGGGTTACAGGCCAGGAAGCCACCCCGGAGGTTGGCCTGGAAGATGCCGTGCAGAGCATTCTCGAACAGCCACTTGTAGTGGCTCCGTTCCTGCTCCAGTTCGTCGATTCGCTCCTGCAGCGCCGGATAATAGTTCTTGCGCACAGACTGGCTTCCCAGCCCGATCAGATCACCTGTTCCGTAGCCGGCACCCTGTTGATCAAAGAGCTTGTTCATAGACGACCTGAACATCCCTCAGGCAGGATTTGCGCGGATTGGTGAGAATGCGGGGGTCTTTCAGGGCGTAGCCTGACAGACAGGGAATGTCGGAGGTGGCCACAGACCGGCGCGACCCTGCCCCAAAACCGGTTTCCGGTAAAACAAACTTGCGAAGCGCAGAGATGTCATGGCTCATAAAGGCTGTTCTCGTCGGCTTGTTGTTAGTTGTTATAGCAATAGCCAACAGTCTAGCTCAAATAATCCGGTCGGTCATTGGCCTTTTGGCTGTGTCGGCGATAGAAACTGTGCAACCACTCGAGCATACTGGCCTGGTTGTGACGCTGGCGGAAACCATGTCCCTCGTCTTCAAACCAGTGCAGTTCCGGTGCACCACCGGCCGCTTTCATGGCCTGGACCATGGCGCAGGTCTGATCCGGCACCACCACCCGGTCCTGCCCACCCTGGAAAAAGATCAATGGCGCACGGATCCGGGCGGCATGATGTAACGGGGTACGAGCCTGCCAACGCTGTGGATGCAGGTCCGGCGATCCCAGCAGCCAGTCAAGGTAACCGGACTCGAATCGATGGGTCATTGCCCGGAGTCTCATGGGATCCGTAACCCCGAACAGGCTGGCACCGGCGACGAAACGGTCACTCCCGATCAGCGCCATCAGTGCGGTATAGCCTCCGGAACTGCGCCCCTGGATGAACGTCCTCTGACTGTCCGCGAGACCCCGCGAGGCCAGGTTATCCGCGGCGGCGCTCATATCCGCCACGTCGATCTCCCCCCAGCGTCCGGCCAGGGCCAGGCGGAAGCGCCGACCGAAACCGCTGCTGCCCCGGTAATTGACCTCAGCGACGGCAAATCCTCGCTGGCACCAGAACTGGACCTGGGGATTGTAGACCGGGTAAGCGGCCGAGGTAGGACCACCATGGGCCAGCAGGATCAGGGGCGCAGGGTCACTGGTGGCATGCTCGGGCGTGTACAGGAAGCCCTGTACCGGCAAGCCATGGCTGTCCGGTGCCGGAACGGTGAAGGAATCGGGGCAAATGGCTGAGTAGCCCTGGAACGGCTGCTCAAATCCGGCGAGGATTTCCACCTCACCGTTGCGGGGGTTTACCTCGACAATGGCATCCAGCCGGTCAGGCGAGCGTGCCACGCAGAACAGCCGCCCACGCCGGTGAGTCAGGGACCGGAAATCGGTGAACCTCTCGGCCATCCGGACTTCTCCGGCGTTATTCCCGGCACTGACCCACAGTTCACCGGTGCCCTCACGATAGCGGGTCCGTGCCCAGCCGCCATCCCGCAAGGGGCAATGATGGCGCTCTCCCAGCTGCCAGGGAGCATTTGCGTGATCCAGCCGGGGTGCTGACGACGAATGCCAGACGATATCCCCGCCTTGCTGATCCAGACGCCAGGGCTGCCACCAGCCGTCGTGATCTGACAGTACCCACAGGTGCTGGCCCTCGAAAACCGGTTGCTGAATGGAGCCCTCTGCCGGTGCCGAAACGCAGTGCAGGTTCTGCAATTGCCCGGACAGATCGAGTTCCCCGGTCCAGAGCCAGGTATGGAGCCACGGCATATCCGGCAGTTGCCAACTGATCCAGGCAATCCTCTGGCCGTCAGCAGACAGCACCGGAGCGCCGTAGAAGTCCTCGCCCTCGTGTAATACCTGTGGGCGACCGTCGCCTTCGATGGCCACCAGTTGCTGCCGGCCTCCTGCCTCGCGCACAGCCAGAACCCGGTCGCGGTAACCATCGGCAACCAGTCCGCCCCAGCTTGCTTCCGGCTCTTCCGGAAACAGCGCCAGCTGCGACGACGATAGCGACACGGCGATCAGTTGTTGCTGATCGGTGACCGCTATCACCCGGTCACCCAGCACCGCCAGCGAACCGCCGCCATAGCCATTGATTCGGCTGCCGATACCCGTATTACCGGTCGGCAGGGTTGTGAGCCCGTCCTCACCCAGATGCCGGATAACATTGCAACCACGGTCGGGATCTGCCTCCAGCCAGAACAGCCCGGCGTCGGAGGCAACCAATTCCGCCCGCTGGGCATGGCCGGCACAGACTTGGTGCGCACTCAGCAAAGGAGACGACAGGGAGGCCCGCCTGGGTTGTCGGGACGGTTCAGCCCCGGAAGAGCAGCCTGGAGTTATTGGCATTGCGATACACCAGCTCGTCAAGGCCGGCCGTGGCGTGATCGGCGGCTCTCCGTGCCGCCAGGATGCGGTCATGGTGCGGGGACTTGCTGCACACCGGGTCGGCGTTATCGGCATTACCGGTTAGCAGGTAAGCCTGGCACCGGCAGCCGCCAAAATCCTTGTCCTTTTCGTCACAGGAGCGGCAGGGCTCGGGCATCCACGCATCACCACGGTAATGGTTGAAGCCCGGGCTGTCGTACCAGATTTCTTTCAGACCCAGATCCTTGACATTCGGGAAGTCGATCGGCAGCAGGCGCGCGCTATGACACGGCAAGGCAGTGCCATCCGGCGCCACTGTCAGGAAAAGGCTGCCCCAGCCGTTCATGCAGGCCTTGGGGCGCTCCTCGTAGTAGTCAGGAGTGACGAAGATCAGCTTCATGGCCGAACCCCTGGTCTGCAATCGGGCCCGGTAGTCGTTGACCTCCGCTTCCGCCTTGTCTAGCTGGACTTTGGAGGGCATCAGCCCTTCCCGGTTCTCGAACGCCCAGCCATAGTACTGGCACGTGGCCAGCTCGACGTAGTCGGCACCCAGCCGTTCACATAGCTCAATGATGTCCGGCATTTGATGGATATTGTGCCGGTGAATGACAAAGTTGAGCACCATCGGGTAACCGGCGGCCTTCACGGCTTTGGCCATGGCCAGCTTCTGCTCGAACGCCTTGCGGGACCCCGCCACGGCGTTGTTCAGTTCCGGATCGGAGGCCTGGAAGCTGACCTGGATATGGTCGAGACCGGCCTCGGCGAAGGCGTTCACCTTGGCTTCGGTGAGACCCAAACCGGAGGTGATCAGGTTGGTGTAGTAGCCCAGTTTGCGGGCTTCGGCGATCAGCTCCGGCAAGTCCGGGCGCACCAGCGGTTCACCGCCGGAGAAGCCAAGCTGGGCCGCACCCATTTCCCGTCCCTGGCGCAGAACGTTGAGCCACTGTTCGGTGGACAGTTCCTGTTCGGTCTGGGCGAAATCCAGGGGGTTGGAGCAATAGGGACACTGTAGCGGGCAGCGGTAGGTGAGTTCCGCCAGTAGCCACAGTGGTGGTCCGACTCCGGATGTTGCCTGTGATGCGCCAGTCATACCCATTCAATCCAGTGTTGTTGCCCGGCATCCCTGAGAAAGTCCCGGACATCCGGCCCGAGGTCGCCAGCTTCCGGAAACTGCTGCTTCAGCGACGCCACGATGGCATCTACATTCCGCTGGCCATCTACCTCGTTCAGGATCGCCCCGGCACTGGCGTTGAGTTTCACCATTCCCTCCGGGTACAGCAGCACATAGCAGTCCTGGACCGGTTCCCACTGGAACCGGAAACCACGACGGAAACGGGGAATCTGGCTCATGGTGCTCTCGCTCACAGCCCCCGGTGCCACACTGGCTGGTCGGTAACTGTGTGGTACGGGGGCGTTTGATGCATGTAGGCCATAGTCATCGCATCCAACATAGACCACAGAATATCCAGCTTGAACTGAAGGATGTCGAGAGCCCGGGTCTGCCGGGCCTCGGTGACAAAGTGATCCAGGGTGATGCTGAGCCCGTGCTCGACATCACGGCGGGCCTCGGACAGCCGTTTGCGGAAGTAGCTGTAACCACCCTCTTCGATCCAGGGGTAATGAGATGGCCAGCTGTCCAGTCGGCTCTGATGAATCTCCGGCGCGAACAGTTCGGTCAGGGACGAACAGGCCGCTTCCTGCCAGGTCGCCCGACGGGCAAAGTTCAGGTAGGCATCCACTGCAAAGCGCACGCCCGGCAGCACATGACGCTGGTCGATCACCTCTTCCCGGCTCAGGCCCACCGCCTCGGCCAGGGACAGCCAGGCCTCGATGCCACCGACATCACCGTCGTGGCCGTTGTGGTCAAGGATGCGCTGCAGCCAGAGCCGGCGCACGTTGGCATCCGGACAGTTGGCCATAATCGCGGCATCCTTCTGGGGAATCCTGATCTGGTAGTAGTAGCGATTGGCGACCCAGCCGCGGATCTGTTCCGGCGTGCATTGTCCGCCGTACATGGCTTTATGGTACGGATGGTGAATGTGATAGTACTTACCCTTGCTGCGCAGGGCCTGCTCGAAATCCTGGCGGTTCATGGCGGTGTTGTTGGCTTTGGCGTTCATGGCTGCCCCGACATATCGATATGCATACCGTCCCGGGACACCTCGATGCCGTGCCCGACCAGTTCGGCGCGCTCGGGGGAATCCTCGTCCAGGATCGGATTGGTGTTGTTGATGTGAATGAGGATCTTGCGGCTCGCGGGCATTGTATCGAGCACCTCGATCATGCCTCCGGGCCCGCTCTGGGCCAGATGCCCCATGGCCTGTCCGGTCCTGGTCCCCACTTCCTGGCGGATCATCTCGTCATCGTGCCAGACGGTGCCGTCCACCAGAAGGATGTCCGCCTTGCGCATCCAGCCAAGGATCCGCTCATCCGGCTGCCCCAGGCCCGGAGCGTACAGCACCGTTGTCCCGGAGCGGGTGTCCCGCAGGAAAATGCCGATGTTGTCCCCCGGGTGCGGATTGTCGCGCCTGGTTGAATATGGCGGTGCATTGCTGAGCAGCGGAATGGCTGTCAACTGAATCGACGGAGCACAGGGAATCCTGAATTCCACCTGTTCCGAAGCTTCAATCTCACGCCAGGTCAGGCCGCCGTTCCAGTGCTTCAGCATGGTGAACAGGGGGAATCCGGAGCTGAGATCGTCGTGTACCTGGCGGGTACACCAGACGTCCATGGGCAACCCTTCGCGCAGGGATAACAGGCCGGTGGTGTGATCCACCTGGCTGTCTATCAGGACGATGGCGCTGATCCCGGTGTCGCGCAGGGCACGGGCTGGCTGCATGGCCGGAAAAGCCGCCAGTTGCGCCCGGATGTCCGGAGATGCGTTGAACAGGATCCAGTGCTCGCCATCTTCGCTGATGGCTATGGAAGACTGGGTGCGGGCCTGCGCACTCACACTACTGTTACGGAAGCCGGCGCAGTTGCGGCAATTACAGTTCCACTGGGGGAACCCGCCACCGGCGGCGGAGCCAAGGATATGAATCTGCATGGAAAAGTCCGGTGAGGAAACGGCCAGCCCGACAGCGCTGGCCGACTCTCACTCAGCGGTTGGCGAAGTACATGGTGACTTCAAAACCGATCCGCAGGTCTTCGTAGGCTGGTTTGGTCCACATAATGCTTACCTCTTTGTCTTGTCATTGTCATCATTGTTCGAAAACCCGGTGTAACAGCCGGCACCACCGACCACACGTACTTATACTAGAGACTGTGAAAAGCGGCCAATATGGTACTTTAGAACCGTTCTTCGTCCCCTGAAAGTAGCACCGCCCTCGCTCCTAGGTCGAATTGAGACTCCCGCCGATCTCCCTAGCATGGAACAAGGCAAATAATAACTTTAAGGGGTCTCCCGATGGCCGGGCGAATTGTGCTTTTGCTGGTGTATATTTCCCTGTTTCCGATGCCTCTGCAGGCCGAACTCACGGACGCCAGGCGTGCGGTCATCCAGGAGCTGTTCCCATCTGCCACCGTCATTGAGGACAAGCTGCCAGACTTCCCGGTCTACCCGGTATACCAGCTTCAGGAGTTGCTGGGATACGCCTACGAGTCCACGGATCTGAGCCCACTCCAGGGCTTTGCTGGCAAACCCATCCGGATGATGATCGGGCTCGACACCAAGGGCCGCTTTACCGGTGTAAAAGTGCTGGGCCACCACGAACCAGTGTTCCTGCATGGGCTGGGTGAAGAGCCTATGTTCGAGTTTGTGGAACAGTATGAAGGCCGCTCCCTGCGGGATCAGATCATCGTTCAGTCATCGAATTCATCCCGCTCCGGTAAAACCTCAGAGGGGGATGTGGTGTACTTCGATGGGGTCAGCAAGGCCACCGTTTCGGTCCTGATCATCAATGACACGGTTCTTTCCTCCGGCCTCAAGGTGGCGCGCCAGAAGCTGGAGGCTTTTGCCCGGTCTGCCCCCACCCGCGCCCGGCCCGACTTCTTCGAACCACTAAAGTGGAGCGAGTTGATTGAACGAGGCTTCATCGGCAGAGCCGCCATCCCGGCCAGGACCGTGGAGGAACAGCTCGGGCGACCGCTGTCCGATTACTCCGCCGATCTGGAGCCCGCCGACAACGAGCCGTTTACAGAACTGTTCTTTGCCTACATGAACTCACCAATGGTTGGCCGGAACCTGCTGGGGAACGACGGCTACCGCCGGTTCATGGAGCGGCTGGGGGAGAAGGACAAGGTGATGCTGGTTGCGTCCCGGGGGGCATATCCCCATGTGAGCCCCGACTTCACCCCCGGCAGTTCTCCCGACCGCATAGGGCTGGTGCAGAACAACCTGGCGGTGGAAATGCGGGATCTCAACTGGCTCGATCAGAACCTGCCCCTGATGGCAGAGGGTATGCCCGGCTTCGCCGCGGTCAACCTGTTCCGAATTGGCGGCAACGCCGGCTTCAACCCCGGTGCCGAGTCACATCTCAAGTTCCATGTCCAACTGGCTCGAAACCACCTGATATCAGACAGCGCCACCTTCGACCTGCCGGTGTCTTTCAATGAGGCACTGTTTGAAACGGTGGAAATTGCGGCACCGGCGGAATCGACCCGCGAGCCGGTCTGGGTCGGCCTGTGGAAGGAACGCTGGTGGCAAATTGCCCTGCTGGTCGCCGGGCTCACCGTGCTGACGATCGTTTTTGCCAGGCAGAAAACTCTCAGCCGTTACCCGAAACTGGTACACCGATTCCGCTGGGGCTTCCTGTTTTTCACCCTGTTCTTCATCGGTTTCTATGCCCAGGGTCAGTTGTCGGTGGTGAACATCTATACCCTCTTGCTCGCCTTGTGGGACGGTTTCTCCCTGAATGTATTCCTGCTCGACCCGGTGATCTTTATCCTGTGGACCTATACCTTCGTCACCCTGTTTATCTGGGGCCGAGGGCTGTTCTGTGGCTGGCTTTGCCCCTTTGGCGCCCTGCAGGAAATGGCAGCCTGGCTGGGTGCAAAACTCCGTTTCCGGCAAATAAAGGTGCCCGAGCACTGGCACCGCCGGCTGATCCTGCTGAAATACCCAATCCTGCTGGGGCTGGTCGGCACCGCCTTTTACTCCCTGACCCTGGCCGAACAGCTAGCTGAAGTGGAACCGTTCAAGACGAGCATCACCCTGCTTTTTGTCCGTTACTGGCCTTTCGTGGTGTATGCCGCCGGACTTCTGGTGATCGGTATGTTCATCCACAAGTTCTATTGTCGCTACCTGTGCCCGCTCGGCGCCGGACTGGCGGTACTGGGCCGGTTCCGGCTGTTCAGCTGGCTGGAGCGCATCGACCGCTGCGGCTCACCCTGCCAACACTGCAAGAACGAGTGCGGCATCAACGCCATCCGCAAGGATGGGCGGGTCGACTACGACGAATGCATCCAGTGCCTGGAATGCGTGGTGATCCTGCGGGACGAAAGCCAGTGCGTGGACAGCATTATCCGGAGAAAGCAGGAGAAGAAGCAGGAGCAAAAGCAGCGGGCCAGGATTCTGGCGACGGATGCAGCGGGGGCGTGAGCCAGGGGACAAGCCTGAAGGTGGGTTCAGATAAAGGCGCTCACCTGACCCCGATTTTGTGCCCGGGTCCCGGAGAAGGGGGCTGAAGAAAGCTTTCTTCTGACCCGTATTCACTGATCCCATGTTCGAGACAACAAAAAAGCCCCGGGTAGGGGCCAGGAAGAGATAACTCACATCCATGTGGGGACACGAAGCGCGGGCCCTCCGGCCCGCGAACCGATGCGTTCCGATCAGAAGAAACCCAGCGGGTTGGTATCGTAGCTGACCAGCATGTTCTTGGTCTGCTGGTAATGCTCCAGCGCCATCTTGTGGTTTTCACGACCAATACCGGACTTCTTGTAACCACCGAAGGCGGCGTGGGCCGGGTAGGCGTGGTAGCAGTTCATCCAGACCCGACCGGCCTGGATGGCACGGCCCATGCGGTACGCGCGGTTGGTGTCGCGGGTCCAGACGCCGGCGCCCAGACCGAACTCGGTGTCGTTGGCGATCGCCACGGCCTCTTCCTCAGTCTTGAAGGTGGTCACACCCACAACCGGTCCGAAGATTTCTTCCTGGAATACCCGCATCTTGTTGTCGCCCTTGAACAGGGTCGGCTGGATATAGAAGCCATTGCTGAATTCTTCATCCATGTGCTCGCGATCGCCGCCAGTCAGAACCACAGCGCCCTCTTCCTTACCAATGGCAAGGTAGGACATGATCTTGTCGAACTGTTCCCTGGATGCCTGGGCGCCTACCTGAACATCGGTATCCAGCGGGTTACCACGCTTGATCGACTTGGTGCGCTGGACCACCTTCTGCATGAACTCTTCGAACATGTCTTCCTGAACCAGCGCCCGTGACGGGCAGGTGCAGACTTCGCCCTGATTGAGGAACGCCAGAACCAGACCCTCCACGCACTTGTCGATGAATTCCGGCTCGGCCTTCATGACGTCAGAGAAGTAGATGTTCGGGGATTTGCCACCCAGCTCAACGGTAGACGGGATGATGTTCTCGGCCGCACACTTGAGGATGTGCGAACCCACCGGGGTGGAGCCGGTGAAGGCAATCTTGGCAATACGCTTGCTGGTGGCCAGAGCCTGGCCGGCCTCAATACCGTAGCCGTTGACGATGTTAATCACGCCCGGTGGCAACAGATCGCCTATCAGTTCCATCAGAACCAGGATACTGGCCGGGGTCTGCTCGGCCGGCTTCAGAATCGTGCAGTTACCCGCGGCCAGGCAGGGAGCCAGCTTCCAGGCAGCCATCAGGATCGGAAAGTTCCAGGGAATGATCTGGCCAACGACACCCAAAGGCTCGTGGAAATGGTACGCCACGGTGTTCTGGTCGATTTCGCTCAAATGCCCTTCCTGGGCGCGCACGCAGCCAGCGAAGTAACGAAAGTGGTCCGCCGCCAGCGGGATGTCCGCAACCAGGGTTTCACGCACCGCCTTACCGTTATCCCAGGTTTCGGCAACCGCGAGCTTCTCAAGGTTGGCCTCGATGCGATCGGCAATTTTCAGCAGGATGTTGGAGCGCTCGGTGGGCGAGGTCTTGCCCCACGCTGGTGCCGCCTTGTGTGCTGCGTCGAGTGCAAGCTCAATATCTTCGGCACCGGAACGCGGAATTTCACAGATAACATCACCGGTTACCGGTGTAATGTTCTCGAAATACTGGTCTTTTACCGGGGCAACCCACTCGCCACCGATGTAGTTCTCGTAACGGGGTTTGAAAGAAACGACGGAGCCATCCTTTCCTGGTTGTGCGTAAATCATGATCTCGACCTCTTGTTGTGTTTGTCGCAGGGCAACGCGGCCTTTCGCGTTTACCCATTCACTGTAGACCTTAATCCCCGACGTTTGAATGATGCGATGGAGGCGAAAAACTCGTTCATTGGTAGTAGATGCACAACCAACGTCATACACACGCACAACACAAAAGGGGCTGCCCGGAGGCAGCCCCTAAAACACCCGGGCTCGCAGATCAGTTCGCGGCAACCCGATCCTTCGGCAGTTTGAAGGTCCAGACCATGCCACCCTGGTTGAAGTTCTTGACCACCCTGGCAACTTCACCACCCCAGAGCGGAACCCCACCACCCCAGCCGGACACGACGGAGACATACTGCTCACCGTCCATGGTCCAGGTCACCGGGGTACCAACGACACCGGAGCCGGTGTTGAACCGGTAAAGCTCTTCCCCGGTCCTGGCGTCAAACGCCTTCAGATAGCCTTCCGGTGTTCCGGTGAAGACCAGGTTGCCAGCGGTTGTCATCACACCACCCCACAGAGGCGCGGTGTTTTCATAACGCCAGACTTCCTTGCCGGTTTTCGGGTCGATCGCACGCAGTACGCCAATGTAGTCATCGTTTGCAGGTTTGAGGATAAAGCCCGCACCCAGGAAAGCCGCGCCTTTCTTGTAGGAGACCGGCTCGTTCCAGATATCCATGAACCACTCATTGGAGGGCACATAGAACAGGCCGGTGTCCTGGCTGTAGGCCATGGGCATCCAGTTTTTGCCACCAAAGAAAGCAGGCTGCGCCACCACTGCCTCACCCTTGTCCCCTTCCACCTCGGAAGGGTCACCCGGGCGCCCACCTTCCGTGTAGATGGGCCGGCCGGTCTTCGGGTCCAGGCCTTCGGCCCAGGTAATCTTGTCCACGAACGGGAAGCCCCGGATGAAGTCGCCGTTCTCACGGTTCAGCACATAGAAGAAGCCGTTACGATCGGCGGTGGCGGCTGCCTTGATGGTCTTGCCATTCTCGTTCAGATCGAAAGAGATCAGCTCGTTGACGCCATCGTAATCCCAGGCATCGTGCGGGGTAGTCTGGAAGTGCCACTTGATGCTGCCGTCATCGGGATCGATGGCCAGACGGGAGGAGGAGAACAGGTTATCCCCCGGGCGCAGGTGAGAGTTCCAGGGTGACGGGTTACTGGTACCGAAGAACAGGGAGTCGGTTTCCGGGTCGTAGGTGCCGCCGAGCCAGGGAGCTGCGCCACCGTTCTTCCACATATCACCGGGCCAGGTCTGACCGGGCTTGCCGCCGGAAACACCGTTCTCGATTTTCTTGCCGTCCTTGTAGACATAGCCCATATGCCCTTCCACGGTCGGTCGGGTCCAGACCAGTTCGCCGGTGTTGGCGTCGTAGGCTTCCACCTTGCCGACAACACCGAATTCACCCCCGGCCACCCCGGTGATGACCTTACCCTCGACCACGATCGGTGCGGCGGTAATGGCATAGCCCGCCTGATAATCGGCCACTTTCTTGATCCACACCGGCTTGCCGGTGTCCTTGTTCAGGGCCACCAGCTTGGCATCCAGGGTTCCGAAAATGACCTTGTCGTCGTACAGGGCGGCGCCCCGGTTGACCACGTCACAGCAGGGCATGATGCCATCCGGCAGGCGGGCGTCATACTGCCAGATTTCCTCGCCGGTTTTGGCGTCAATGGCGTAAACGCGGGAATAGGAAGCGGTGACATACATCACGCCATCCTTGATCATCGGCTGGGATTCCTGACCACGCATTTTCTCGCTGCCAAAAGAGAAGGCCCATACTGGCTGGAGGTACTGGATGTTACTGGTATTCAGGTCTTCCAGGGTGCTGAAGCGCTGGCCCTGAGTACCCATGCCATAACTGACGACATCGCCAGGCGTTTTGTGGTCATTCATGATGTCTTCGTCGGTAACCACGGCGTGAGCCCCGTACGATACTGCCAGCGCCAGGGCGCTGGCAGCAATGCGAATCCTGAACTTGTTCGTTCTCATGGTTGCGCTCTCCAATCTCTTGTTTTTTCGGTTTTTCGGTTGCCCGGCGAACCGGGAACGTTTCCCGCCTCCAGGGAGATTCTTCGCTTTGGCGTAGCAACCAACAATTGCCCCCCGGCACTGGTTTTCTCATCACTTGGTATTACTACTTTCCAAAACAAAGCCCACCGGCACAGTAAATCAGCCTTAAGCCCGACAGGCTGTCAGGGCCTGCCCTCGGCTTTTGCCAATGCCTCTTCGCCGAGAAACTCCCGGTAGTACCGGGGAACGCCGTATCTAAGATCCAGCTCCGCCAACAGCGACTGCATCTCGCCGGATTTGACCATGTCAGCGATGACGGCTTCGATCGCATAACCCAACTGGCGATGTGTGTTCTTGACGGCCATGCCCACATCCCATACCTGCTTGCCGATTCCCGGGAAACCATTACCGGCGGCCTCGAATCCGTCGTTCTCGGGCCTGGCAAGTTCGTGATCGATCTCTGACCGCATGCCCATGACGGCACTCACCTCACCATTACGCATTGCCTCGAATGCGTCCGCCACGTTGGTGTAGTGCCGCACCTGCTCACGCATGCGTCCGGCGAATGCGGAGGTCAGGTAAAAATCAGGCAGGGTATCGATCTCCACACCGATGGGGTGGTACTGGAACTTGGCAACGGTGTCGACGCCGTCGAGCTTTACCGGGTCATAGGCAATCTGCCAGGTTTCCTGCTGGTAAGGACCAAACAGCACCACCTGTTCATTGACATATTCACCGGTGGAGTCCTGCCTGTAAGCGTACTGCTTGTCGTAGGGTACGCGCATCATCACGTCGGCCAGCCGCCGCTTGGCCAGGTAGTGCCCTTTCCAGACGTTGTTTCTCAGATCGTCCCCCAGGTTCTCGTCCGGCACGATCCAGTACACCCTGAACTCGACGCCCAGCTCCTCGGCAATGCGCTTGCCGACTTCCACATCGATCCCCCTGGGCTCGCCATCAACCTCGTAGGAATACGGAGGGAAATTCTGGTAGACCCCGACCTTGAGGTAGCCGGATTCCAGGATGATATCGTAGGTGCGGTCGGCAGGACGGTTCAGGAGCGGATCGCCGTCATCCATCTCCTGGGCGAATGCCAGCTGAAAGGCCAGTAACAAGGCAAACATCCGAGCTATCGTTTTCATGACTTCCCCCAACGACGTCGGTCCGACACCGAGGCCGGACCGGGAACAGACCTTACTTTAGACTTATGGCTGGCTTTATTCGGGTTTGGGCAGAGACTCCACATAGGTCTTGATAGCCCAGATGGCGTTCTGATCCAGTGTCTTTTTCCAGGATGGCATACCACGGTCGGTACCCTTCATCACCCGGCTTATGTAGAACTCATCATCCCATTCGGTCAGTGCCCTCAGGTCCGGGGTCAGTCCGCCGGACATCGCCCGGATACCGTGGCAACCGGCACAGTTGCCGGTGTAGGCACTTTCGCCCACCTTGATAGCCTGCGCACTGAACTCGCCGTACTTGTTACCTTCCCGGAACGGATTCTCGGTCAGAATCTTCTCGCCAAGCTCCGGCAGATTCCCCGTATCCACTGGCTGCGGGGTGACATTTCCGTGCGCAAAAACAGTGCCGACAATACCGAGCATGGCTGCGGCCAGCGTTACTCTGAGTGAAAAGGACGTTGCCATTGGTTGGTGCTACCTTCTTGTTTTGAATTCCCCGTGGTTGGCTCTTGGATTTGTCATTGGCCAACTTGCTGATTACCAGTGTAGAAACCCCGTTGCCCGATCCGAATGCCACTTTGGAGGATTTGATCTAGTTCCTTGGTAGTAGATAGCCGGTAGTCAGGCGCAAAACTCGTTCTTAAGTAGTGCCCCTTTCCTACTTTGTGAATATTTCCGGCGCTCCGAGGTCTCTCTATCCTCGGAATAAGCGATACAACAACAAACGGGAGTCTGTTTCATGCCCGGCCACCACCTTATTCGCCGGCTGTTTTTCGGAGCCCTGCTTGTGGCCAGTCAGGCGATCCATGCCGAGCCACTGGTCATTCCGATGGGATACATACAATGGGTGCCGGACCGGGGCCCCGTGCTCTCGAATGTCATACCGAAGCCCGCGGATTCCGGTCTGCGAGGCGCAGAGCTGGCGACTGCCGACAACAACACCACAGGCCGGTTTCTGGACCAGAACTACCAGATTGACACCTCGGTGGCCGATTCGGAGAAAGACGTCCTGGCGGCGTTCGATCGAATGCTTGCCGACGGGGTGCGGCTGTTCGTGGTGAACGCGCCAGCCCCAACGCTGAAATCGCTCACCGAGAAGGCGGGCGACAACAGCCTGATCTTCAACGCAGGCGCCAGGGACGACGCTCTGCGCACCGGCCAGTGCTATGTAAACCTGCTGCACACCATACCCAGCTATGCGATGCTCACCGACGCTCTGGGTCAGTGGCTGAAGCAGCGCCGCTGGGAGGAAGTATTCCTGATTACCGGCCCTACCCAAGCGGACAAGGGCTGGGCCGATGCCTTCCGACGTTCGGCCAGGCGCTTCGGACTGGAGATCGTAGAGGACAAACTGTGGACCTTTGACGCGGACCTGCGCAGGTCCGCGTC
>Ga0114984_1000085_pt1 | contig 35193 bp, 23 predicted proteins | sample Shrwel1BS1Day1_FD_96987 | JGI IMG/M metagenome (GOLD analysis project Ga0114984, IMG submission 96987) | Subsurface microbial communities from deep shales in Ohio, USA - Utica-3 well 1 S-1-Day1 | ecosystem: Environmental > Aquatic > Deep subsurface > Shale gas/oil reservoir > Produced water/Flow...
GTTGGGGTAGAATCAGACATGGGCGAACCTTGTTTAGCTTCTTCCGAAGCGTTATTGGCGTAACTCCCATTATATCAATGGGTTGAGCAAGGTTCGCCTTTTTTTATGAATTTTTCGGGCTAGTTTCCTTCCTACATTATTGTACGAAGCAAGGACAATCATGAAACCCGAAGGATCAGGGCCGCGTATCTACAACCTTTTTCCCCTCCTCGCCGGCACCACCGCCGACTGGCAGGCAGAACTGCCACGTATCGCCGGAATGAATTTCAACTGGGTCTATCTCAATCCCTTCCACTATCCGGGATTCTCAGGAAGCCTCTATGCGGTGAAGGATTACTATACCCTCAACCCCCTCTTTGATGATGGCAGCGGCGATTCCTGCGACGAACAGCTCACGGCATTCGCCGAGGCATCGGAGCAATCGGGCCTGTCCGTAATGATGGACCTGGTGATCAATCACACGGCAAAGGATGCCGTCCTGGTAGAGAACCACCCGGACTGGTTCTTGCGCGACGAACACGGAGAGCTGAAATCCCTTGGGGCGATCGATCCGGACGATCCAGGCTCAGCCACCATATGGGGGGACCTGGCCGGGATCGACTATTCGGAACGCCCGGCCCGCGCTGAGATCATCGCCTACTGGCAGCAACTGGTGCGTCATTACGTGGGGCTCGGCTTTCGGGGTTTCCGCTGTGACGCCGCCTACAAGGTGCCCGCGGAAGTCTGGAAGAGTATCGTCGCCGCAGCACGTGACGAGGATGCCCGCACGATATTCATGGCCGAGACCCTTGGCTGTCGCCCGGAGGAGGTCTACGCCCTCAGCGATGCCGGTTTCGACTATCTTTTCAACAGCGCCAAATGGTGGGATTTCCGTTCCTCCTGGTTGCTGGAACAGTACGACGCCTTCCGCCATATCGCTCCCTCCATCGCCTTTCCCGAGAGCCACGATACCGAGCGGCTCGCCGCCGGGCTCCTGCACGAGGGCGTTCCCGAGGAAAATATCCAGCGGCACTACCGCTTCCACTATAGCTTCGCCGCTACTTTTTCAGCCGGTGTGATGTTGCCCATGGGCTTCGAATTCGGCTACCGGCAACATCTCGACGTAGTCGAGAGCCGCCCCTGGTGCAAAGAGCCCCCTCTCTTTGATATCAGCGATTTCATCGCCGAAACCAATCGCATCAAGGCCGCTGTGCCGGCGCTGAATGAGGACGGCAGACAGTTTCCCGTGCAAGCTCCGGGATCCGATGCGGTGGTGCTCGCCCGCCATTCTTCGGTACCCGCAGAGTGGGCGCTGCTCTTTATCAATCCTCTGCCTGGCCGGGAATTGCGGCTTTCTATGGACGAACTGGAGCTGACCCTGGATGCCGGCACCCGTGCCGAGGAGGTTACTCCCGGGGGTGAGGCTGTGCGCCTGCGCCCGGATTCGCGTCTTGTCCTTGAGCCGCTGGAGGTGCGAATCTTTCATGTCAGGGGTGCCTCCGGGGGGGCATCGGGTACCAGGCCCATTACCAGCCACAACGTTACTGCCCGTTATCTCGATACCGTGCGCTCCGGGCTCATCACCATCGAGAATGTCTGTCCTGAAATCGACTGTGGCAAATTCCCGATAAAACGGGAGGTGGGCGACAGCCTTGAAGTCATGGCAACCATATTCCGGGAGGGCCACGACTGCCTCAACGCCAGGCTGCTCTATCGCCGTCAGGACGAAACCGAATGGCGGGAAGTGCCAATGTCCCGGATCAACCCCGGCCTCGACCTGTGGCGCGGCACCCTCCGGCTGGAGGAGAACACCGGCTATTTTTACACCATCGAGGCCTCCACCGACCTCTTCGAAACCTGGTGGCAGGAAACCGGCAAGAAACTCGACGCGGCTCAGGAGATCGGCGTCGAGCTTTTGGAAGGCCGGGCTCTGGTGGCGGAAGCGCTGGAACGCACCGCTGGCAATGACCGCCGCCAGATTTCCCGGGCACTGGCTGACTTCGATAATGCTGCAGGTGATGACGAGAAGACCGAGCTCCTCCGCTCTCCCCTGTTGCGGAGCATTATCGCACGCTGGCCGGACCGGGCCAGGTCGGCCCGATATGGGCGGGAACTGGAAGTCATTGTCGACCGGGTCCGGGCCCGTTTCGCCAGCTGGTACGAAATATTCCCACGCTCCCAGGGCGTCGTCGAGGGCCGGAGCGCGACATTCGCCGACTGCGAGAAGCGCCTGCCGGAGATACGGGAGATGGGCTTTGACGTGGTCTACCTGACGCCGATCCATCCCATTGGCCACACCAACCGCAAAGGCCGGAACAATACCCTGAATGCCGGCCCGGATGACCCGGGAAGCCCTTACGCCATTGGCTCCGAGGAGGGGGGGCACACCGCCATACATCCTGAACTGGGCACCCTGGAGGATTTCCGCCATTTCGTGCATACCGCCAATGACATGGGCATGGACGTTGCGCTGGATTTCGCGATCCAGTGTTCACCGGACCACCCCTGGCTAAAGGAATACCCGGAATGGTTCACCATGCGACCGGACGGCACCATCAAATATGCTGAAAATCCACCCAAGAAGTACCAGGACATCGTCAACGTCAGTTTCTACGGTGAACACCAGGAGGAATTGTGGCGGGAGTTGCTCAATGTGGTTCTTTTCTGGGTACAGCAGGGCGTCAAGGCCTTTCGGGTGGATAACCCCCATACCAAGCCAGTGCCATTCTGGGAATGGCTGATCCGCGAGGTGCGTCTTCACCATCCCGAGGTGATCTTCCTTTCCGAAGCTTTTACCCGTCCTCCAATGGTGCAGATGCTGGCCAAGGTCGGATTCAGCCAGTCCTACACCTATTTCACCTGGCGCAACAGCAAACACGAGCTCACGGATTATCTTCAGGAACTGACCTCTACGGAAATCCGCGAATACCTGCGCCCCAATTTTTTCGCCAACACTCCCGATATCTTACCGACTTTCCTGCAAACCGGGGGAAGACCCGCTTTCAAAATCCGCTTCGTCCTCGCCGCCACCCTCTCGAGTGTTTATGGAATTTACAGCGGCTTCGAGCTTTGCGAAAACGACGCCGTACCGGGGAAGGAGGAGTATATCCATTCAGAAAAGTACGAGTACAAAGTCCGGGACTGGGACGCACCAGGCAATATTCGTGAATATATCACCGCCATCAATCGCATCCGGCATCAGAATCCGGCATTGCAGGAACTGTTTAACCTGCGGTTTCATCACGCCGACAGCCCGGATATATTGTTCTATGGCAAAACCCTGGAAGAGCCCGCCAATCTGATTTTCGTAGCCGTCAACGTCGACCCCTTTGACGGTCGCGACGCCACGCTGGAGTTCCCACTGGAACAGCTCGGCATTCCGGAGGATGTCGGCTTCGAAGTGGAGGAGCTGCTGACCGGTGTCCGGCATCTGTGGCACGGCAGGCATCACCATGTCCGGCTGGAGCCGGAAAATCCTGCCATCATCTTCCGGGTGATCCCCTGGAATCATGTGGATTACCATTCACCCAGTCTGTGAGGGCCTACATGACGGAAAGTAGTCCGCTCTGGTATCAAAACGCTATCATCTACCAGCTTCATATCAAGGCTTTTTTCGATGCCAATGGAGACGGTACGGGTGACTTCACCGGGCTGACCCGCAAACTCGACCACATTACCGAGCTGGGTGCCACCGCCATCTGGCTGCTGCCATTTTACCCCTCCCCCCTGCGGGATGACGGCTATGACATAGCCGACTACAAATCCATCCACAAGCGCTATGGCACCATGCGGGATTTCCGGCGCTTTTTGCGGGAGGCCCATCGGCGCGATCTTAAAGTGATTACCGAGCTGGTAATCAACCACACCTCGGACCAGCACCCCTGGTTTCAGAAGGCCCGGCATGCCAGACCCGGTTCTGCACGGCGTAACTATTACGTCTGGAGCGACACCGATCAGAAGTATCTGGGCACCCGCATTATCTTTACCGATACCGAAACCTCCAACTGGAGCTGGGATCCGGAGGCCAAGGCCTATTACTGGCACCGTTTTTTCTCCCACCAGCCGGACCTTAACTTCGATAATCCCCGGGTTGTGGATTCGATTCTCAACGTCATGAAATTCTGGCTGGACATGGGTGTTGACGGCCTGCGGCTGGATGCCATTCCCTATCTTTGCGAGCGGGAGGGTACCAATAATGAAAATCTCGCAGAGACCCACGACATTCTCAAAAAAATTCGCCGCTGGCTGGACGATAACTACAGTAATCGCATGCTCCTGGGGGAAGCCAATCAATGGCCGGAAGACGTACTCCCTTACTTCGGTACGACATCGGAGCCCGAGTGCCACATGGCTTTCCATTTTCCCCTGATGCCGCGAATGTACATGGCACTGGCCCAGGAGGATCGTCATCCCATCACCGACATCATGGCACAGACGCCGAAAATTCCCTCCGACACGCAGTGGGCCATCTTCCTGCGCAATCATGACGAGCTCACACTCGAGATGGTTACCGATCAGGAGCGGGACTACCTGTGGAACTTTTATGCCAGCGACCCCCGCACGCGGGTAAATGTGGGTATTCGTCGGCGTCTTGCGCCACTGTTGGACAACGACCGCAACAAGATGCAGTTGCTAAACAGCCTGCTCATGTCCATGCCCGGCACTCCCATTGTCTATTACGGCGATGAAATCGGCATGGGAGACAACATCTTTCTGGGGGACAGGGACAGCGTACGGACACCCATGCAATGGACACCGGACCGCAACGGTGGTTTTTCGAGTGCGGACCCGGCCGCCCTCTACCTGCCAGCAATCATGGACCCCATTTACGGCTATGAAGCACTCAATGTAGAAGCGCAGCACCGCAACCCTTCCTCCTTTTTGAACTGGATCCAGCGGCTCATAGCCGTCCGCAAGTCACAGTCAGTTTTCGGCAAGGGTTCCCTGCGCTTTCTTTTCCCCGGCAATCGCAAGGTTCTGGCCTATATTCGCGAAGATGACGATGACGCCATACTGTGTATCGCCAATCTGTCTCGTTCTGCCCAGCCGGTGGAACTGGACCTGAGCGAATTCCGCGATCGGGTGCCGGTAGAACTGCTTGGCGAGAGTGCCTTCCCTCCCATTGGCGAACTGCCTTACTTTCTTACTCTCTCCCCCCATGGGTTTTACTGGTTCCAGTTGGCCACGGAAGCGGAGCCACCGGCCTGGCACCTGCAACCGACGGGAGTGCCGCAGGAATTTCACACCCTGGTTTTGCCGCAACGCTGGCAGAGCCTGTTGGAGGGACGGGGGAAAACCGAACTGGAGGATCGATTGCTCCCGGAATATATCGCCGCGCAACGCTGGTTTGCCGCGAAGGAGACCGGCATCGCCGCTGTGACCCTCAAAGAGTGGGTTGACATGACGAAAGCTGACAACGGTTGTCTGTTGAGCATCGTCTCGGTTCACCTGAATGACGGCTCCTGCCAACACTATTTCCTGCCGTTGTCGTTGCAGTGGGAGGATGCCGGCAAGGAGCTGCTGCCGCCCACGCAATCGACAGTGGCGCGCACCCGTAGTGCCAACCGACTCGGCTTCCTGCTGGATGCGGTGGGAGACGAGAGCGCCATCCGCACATGGCTCGAGCACTTTCAGGCCCAGGCTGAAGGCGGCAGCGGCATCTCGGGCAGAGCGCTGTTTACCACCACCTCGGCGTTCCCCCGCGATTTCGACGCCCGATCCGCTTCCATCAAGCCCACCTATCTCGAACAGAGCAATAGCACGTCAATGATTGACAACACCATGATTCTCAAGACTTACCGACAGCTCCAGCCGGGTCTGCATCCGGAGTTTGAGGTCGGGCGTTTCCTCACGGAAGTGGCGGGCTACAGAAACAGCCCTTCATTATTCGGCGCCCTGGAGATCGAAGATGAATCCGGAGAACGCAACCTTGTCGCGATCCTGCAAAGCTTTGTTGCCAACCAGGGAGACGGCTGGAGTTATACCCTCGGTTATCTCGACCGGTTCCTTCACGATGTCCGCTACGCATCCCGCGAGGAGAGAGTCGCCAGGAAGGATATCCATGTTGGTTTCACCCGCTTGATCCACGCATTGGGCCTGAGGGTTGCGGAGCTCCACCAGGCCCTCGCCACGCCAACGACGGATCCGGCTTTCGGCGTCGAACCGGTCACTGCCGCCTGGCTGGACGAATGGCGCGGGCGACTCCTGCGGGAAGCGGCTTCCGCACGCAAGACTCTGGAGCATCACACAGGCAAGGACGACGGAATTGAGGCGGAACAGTTGCGCTCTCTCCTGCACCTCTGGCCGGTCCTTGAAAGACGCATCAACGAACTCATTCCTGACCGGGTCACCGCCCTGTTAACCCGGACTCACGGTGACCTTCACCTGGGCCAGGTGCTGGTGGCGGAACGCGACTTTTACATCATCGACTTCGAGGGTGAACCAGCCAGGACTCTTGAGGAGCGACGTGCCAAGCAGGTGCCTCTGCGCGACCTCGCAGGCCTGTTGCGGTCTCTGGATTACGCAGCCCGGACAGCCGCCGCCAGGGAGACGGAAAAATTCAAGGATGACCCTGCCCTGGCCTTGTCCCTGGAGTGGTTGGACCTCTCCCGCCAGGCGCTATTGGATGGATACCGGCAAGGGAGCGAGGGCTGTCGTTTTTCTCCCCGGGAACCCGCGGAGTTCGATAGCCTGGTGGCTCTGTTTACGCTGGAGAAAGTTCTCTATGAGATTCTCTACGAAGCCAACAACCGTCCCGACTGGCTCATTGTTCCCGTCGACGGCCTCATCGAATGGATCAGCAGGCACCGATCATGACTATGGAAGACAGAACCACTGTGCAGGCCATAACCCGGGGCGAACATCTCGATCCTTTCGCTTTTCTGGGCAGCCACCCGGTGGCCAACGGGGTGCGGATCAGAACTTTTCAGCCTGGTGCTGACTCAGTGGCCGTGGTGGACCCGGCCAGTGACGAGCAGGTCACCTCCCTCACGCGGTTGCATCCGGACGGCGTCTTTGCCGGCACGGTCAAGGGTGCGGATCGCGACTTTCGTTACCGGCTGCGGATAAGCCGCAATGGTGAGGCCGGGATCATCGAAGATCCCTACCGTTTCGGTGCGGTACTCGGGGATCTGGACCTCTACCTTCTGGGGGAAGGCCGTCACGAACACGTCTACGAAAAACTGGGTTCCCATTCCATCGAGATGGATGGGATCAGGGGAGTCGCTTTTGCAGTCTGGGCTCCCAATGCCCGGCGGGTCAGTGTCGTGGGCGAGTTCAATAACTGGGACGGCCGCTGTCATGTCATGCGTCTGCGCCATGACGTCGGCATCTGGGAGATTTTTCTGCCCGAACTCCGACAGGGATCTCTCTATAAGTACGAAATCATCGCCAGCGACGGAAAATTGCTGCCTCTCAAGGCGGATCCTTTTGCCCGTTATTGCCAGCACCCACCGGAAACAGCCTCCATCGTCTATGATCCGCCACCTTACCGCTGGCAGGATCAGGCATGGATGCAGTCCCGGGAGGCCCGTTCCCAACGGGATGCGCCTGTTGCTATCTATGAAGTCCATCTGGGCTCGTGGCGCCGCCATCCCGGAGAGAATCATCGCTATCTCAGCTACCTGGAGCTGGCAGAGGAACTGCCTGCCTACGCAGCGGATATGGGCTTTACCCATATCGAGCTACTGCCAGTCACGGAATACCCCTTCGACGGCTCCTGGGGCTATCAGCCGATTGGCCTGTATGCCCCCACCAGCCGCTTCGGCACACCGGAGGAATTCCGGCACCTGGTCGAGAGCTGCCATGCCCATGGCCTGGGAGTCCTCATGGACTGGGTGCCGGCACACTTTCCGGAAGACGCCCACGGCCTGGCTCAGTTCGATGGCACCGCCTTGTATGAACACGAAGACCCGGCAAAGGGAAGGCATCATGAATGGGGCACCCTGATCTACAATTACGGCCGGCAGGAGGTCAGCAATTTCCTGCTGAGCAATGCCAAATTCTGGGCTGACGAGTACCATATCGACGGCCTGAGAGTAGATGCTGTGGCTTCCATGCTCTATCTGGACTACAACCGGGAGGCCGGGGAATGGACTCCCAACGAGTATGGCGGCAATGAAAACCTCGAGGCAGTAGACTTCCTCAAACGCATGAACGAGCTGGTGTATAAGGAAGAACAGGGCTTCTTCACCACCGCCGAAGAGTCTACCGCCTGGCCCATGGTATCGAGGCCCACCTCTGTAGGGGGGCTCGGCTTCGGTTACAAGTGGAACATGGGCTGGATGCACGACACCCTGACCTATATAAAAAAGGATCCGGTCCATCGCCGCTACAACCACAACGACCTCACCTTCGGCCTCATCTACGCCTTCAGCGAAAATTTCATCCTGCCCCTTTCCCACGACGAAGTGGTACACGGCAAGGGCTCTCTGCTCAACAAAATGCCGGGGGATCGCTGGCAGAAATTCGCTAACCTGCGGGTCTACTTCGGTTTCATGTATGGCCACCCTGGCAAGAAGCTGCTTTTCATGGGCAGTGAGTTTGCCCAGGAACGGGAGTGGAATCACGACCATTCCCTCGACTGGCACTTGCTGGACGACCCCCTCCATGCCGGGGTGCAGAAACTGATACGCGATCTCAACAGGCTGTACCGACATTGCCCTTCGCTCCACCAGCTCGACTGTGAACCCGAAGGTTTCCAGTGGATAGACGGTGGAGACGTCGAAAACAGCGTGCTCTCCTTTTTGCGGCGGGGACGCAGTAACGATGACTGCACCGTCATAGTCTGCAATTTCACGCCGGTGGTCAGAAGCGGGTACCGGGTTGGGGTTCCCTTTGCCGGCATCTATCACGAGTGTATCAACACCGATGCCAGCGAGTACGGTGGTTCCGGCGTTGGCAACGGCGGCGCCGTGGAGTCAGCTCCAGTCCCTGCCCACGGACACTCCCACTCCCTCGGCCTTACCCTGCCGCCACTGGCGGCGCTGATTTTTGCCTGCCCCGCTCAACGCTGGAACCCGGGAGAGACGCATGACCAGGATTAAAGGCCATGACTGATGTGCGAGTCTGGCCCGGCTATTTCCCCGACTTTCCCGAAGGGGCCGTCGATGCCTGGCGTGCATTCCGTCATGCTTGACCGCCTGGCCAGGGAAGCAGGAATACATTCCGGCTTCCGCGATGTCCGCGGGAGATGGCGGAATGTATCCGCAGCAACGAAGCGAGATCTCCTCCAGGGCATGGGGTTTCCTGCATCCTCTGCAGAAGATGCGGCCGCAAGTCTTACGGCTCTGGAGGAGAGACGGTGGCTCGACATGCTACCGCCGGTCACGGTGATCACGGAGAATGAACCTTCACCCTGTTGCCATCTGTTCCTCGCCACTGAAGACCTGGGCCGAAGGCTGTACTGGCACATCGAACTGGAGCAGGGAGGTTTCCGGGAGGGAGAGATCGCAGCGGCCGGGCTGACTGTTGAGGCGAGAACACAGGTGGCAGGTGTGGAAAAAGTGTGCCTGCGCCTGCCGCTTCCGCGGGGACTTCCCTTTGGCTACCATACCCTGACGCTGAACGGCACCCTCAGCGACCCTCTCGATGTCCACCTCGACGGCCCCGGCGGTATGAGTCTGATCATGACGCCGGCGTACGCCTATATCCCCGAAAAGTTGCAGCAGGACCAGAAGCTTTGGGGTCTGGCTGTCCAGCTTTACGGGCTCAGGTCAGAGCAAAACTGGGGCATCGGTGATTTCGCGGATCTGCAGCAACTGGTTTCAGGAGCTGCTTCCCTTGGCGTGGATACCATCGCCCTCAATCCACTTCACGCCCTCTTCCCAGGCAACCCCGCCCATATCAGCCCCTACGGGCCCTCCTCACGGGAATTTCTCAACACCGGCTACATCGCCCTGCCTCATCTGCAGGTTCGCGATGAAGAGGCTCTGGCCGCCCTGCGGTCATCGCCCCTGGTGAACTTCGAAGCCGTGCTGCCCCTCAAGCTCAGGGCACTGGAACAGCGGTTCAACAGCGATCAACCGGACGCGGCCGATATCAGGCGCTTCGTCGCCGAAAGGGGAAGCGAACTTCGGGACCTGGGCCTCTTTCAGGCTCTCAGTGAACACTTTGGACATGACACGCCCTGGCGGGACTGGCCTGCGCCCTACCGCAACCCGGCGTCGGCCCGGGTGCTGGAATTCGCCCGTCGTCACCGCAGCCGCATCGATTTTTTCTGTTACCTGCAATGGCTTGCCAACCACCAGTTGCAGAAGGCCGCTACCGCCTGTGAGGCGAACGGCATGGCACTGGGCCTGTGCCTGGACCTGGCAGTAGGCTCGGACCGCTGGGGCGCAGAAACCTGGTGCCAACAGACGTTGTTTGCCACGGGCGTCAGCATCGGCGCGCCTCCTGACGCCTTCAACCTTCTCGGGCAGGACTGGGGCATCCCTCCGATGACTCCGTTGCGGCTGAAAGAGCAGGCTTACAGGCCTTTTATACGTATGCTGAGGGCCAACATGCGCCATGCCGGCGCCCTGCGGGTGGACCATATACTGGGTTGGCAGCGCCTGTACTGGGTGCCCGAGGGCGCTTCACCCGATAAAGGCAGTTATGTCTCCTACCCTTTCCACGATATGCTCGCAATCGCTGCCCTGGAAAGTCACCGCAACCGCTGCGCCATTATCGGCGAGGACCTTGGAACCGTACCCCGGGGGTTTCGGTCCCGACTTCGCAAGGCGGGTATTTTTTCCACACGGCTGCTGCATTTCGAGCGCACACGGGACGGCGGTCATGTGGCTCCCCAAGACTACCCGCGGCTTGCCCTGGCCTCAGTAGCCAGCCACGACCTGCCCACCCTTCGTGGTTTCGTCACGGGCCGGGATCTGCGGCTGCGCAGCCGCTACCGGCTGTTTCCCTCCGCCGAAGAACGGTACCGGGCGACCAGAGACCGGGTCCGGGACAGGCGGCGGCTGGTAGAGGCACTTCAGAAGGAAGGCCTGCTGCCCTCGGGCTATCTGCCAGGGAGCTGGCTGCGGTGCCATATTCGCGAACTGGCTGTTGCCGCCTATCGCTATCTGGGCAGATCCAGCGCAGGAGTGTTGCTGGTCTATCCGGAGGATCTGCTGGAAGTTCCCGACCAGATCAATCTGCCCGGCACCACAAATGAGCACCCCAACTGGCGCCGCAAGCTGCCTCTGGAGGTTGCAGACCTCCTGTCCGGTCAGGCGATGCGGGGAATGGCGGCTCATCTCAACCGGGAACGGGAGACGACAGCGACATCAACGCGTCATGGAGAGACCGATGACTGAATGCTCCACCCTTTCAGGCATTCCCAGGGCCACCTATCGCCTTCAGCTCAATTCCCGGCTGGGGTTCACGGATGTACGGCGCCTGCTCGGCTATTTTGACCGCCTGGGAATCAGCCATATCTATACCTCGCCCTTTCTGGAAGCCCGTGCCGGCAGCGCCCACGGCTACGATATCACCGACCACAATGCTTTCAATCCCGAACTGGGAAGCGAGGCTGACTTCGACGATTTCGCCGCTGGTCTGGCCAGCCGTGGCATGGGCCTTATCCTGGATTTTGTCGCCAACCACATGGGAGTCGGCAAGGCGGACAACAGCCGTTGGCAGGATGTTCTCGAGTGGGGGGAGGCCTCTCCGTTTGCCGCCTTTTTCGACATCGACTGGCACTCCCCCATGGCGTCTCTGCGGGGAAAGGTACTACTGCCCTTTCTCGGCCAATCCTACGGTAACGTTCTGGAGGGAGGCGAGCTTCAATTGGGCTTTGATGCGTCCCGGGGGAGTTTTGCCGTAACCTATTTTGACCACCTGTTTCCCGTCGCGCCCCGGCACTATGCGCGAATTCTTTCTGCGGTGTCACCGGAAGCCCTGGCTGCCTCTGCCCGGGCGGAACTGGCCGGGCTCAGTGCCGCTTTCCGGACATTACGAACCGCGGGGTTTTCCGTCCCTCGTCAGCGGGAAGTCCGGCAACGGGCGGAAACCCTCAAGGAACAACTGGCGTCACTGGCGCAACGTGTGCCTCAGGTCAATGAGCAGATTGAAAATGCCGTCTCCCTTCATAACGGTGGGCCAGGCCAGCCTGCCAGATGTCTGCGCCTGCATCGGCTGCTGCAGAGGCAGGCCTACCGGCTTTCCTGGTGGCGGGTGGCTTCGGATAACATTAACTATCGGCGTTTCTTTGACATCAACGACCTGGTCGCCATCCGTACAGAGCGCACGGAGGTTTTCGATAACATTCACCGGCTGGTGCTGCGACTGATTGCCGAAGACAAACTCCAGGGACTGCGCATTGATCATATTGACGGGCTGTCCGATCCCCGCCACTACTGTGAAAGGCTTCGGAATGCCGCTGCAAGCCGTAAGCCCGAGGGGAGCCCCCTTTATCTCGTGGTCGAAAAAATTCTCGCCCACGGGGAAGTATTACGCACTGATTGGCCAGTGGCCGGAACAACGGGGTACGAAGTCCTCAATCGCATCAACAGCCTGTTTATCGAACCGGGATCTGGAGACCTGCTGCAATCTTTCTATCGCAGACTGACGGGCATGGAGCAAAGTTTCGACGAAACACTGGCAAGCGCCAAGCACCAGGTAATCGACCACCTGCTGGCCAGTGACATTCAGGTCCTCTCCAATCTGTTTTCCCGGCTGGCGGAATCCAACTGGCACACGCGGGATTTCACCCTGGCGTCCCTGCGCCGGGCCCTGGCCGGAATCATCGTTTCCTTTCCGGTTTATCGGACCTATGTTGACCCAAAGGGTTGCAGTCCCAGCGACCGCCACGAGATCGACCAGGCGATTTCCGCAACGAAAAAGAGGGACCCGCTGATCAACAATGAGCTTCTGGACTTCATCCATGGCGTGCTGACCACAGATCTCGCGCGCTCCCGCAGCGGTTTCAATCAGAACCAGGTTATCCGTATCGCCATGAAATTCCAGCAGTACAGCGGCCCGATCATGGCCAAAAGCCTCGAGGATACAGCCTTCTACCGCCACATGCCGCTGGCATCGGTTAACGAGGTGGGAGGCGATCCCCGCCACTTTGGCACTTCCGTGGAGGATTTCCACCGATTTATCGATGACAGGGCTACACAGTGGCCCCACGCCATGATCACCACCGCAACCCACGACAGCAAAAGAGGCGAAGACGTGCGGGCAAGACTTAATGCCCTGACCGAGGTACCCGAACTGTGGAGCCAAAGGGTGGAGGAATGGACCAGCCTCAACGAGTGTCACCGGGTAGTCGTGGATGCTGTGGATTCGCCCGTCCGCAATGACGAATACCTGCTCTACCAGACCCTGGCGGGAAGTATTCCCATGGAGTGGCTGGGTTCGGCAAGCCCCGATTTCTCGCCACCAGGTTCCCCGTTCCCCGACACCGGTGCCCTCGCCGACTACCGCCAGCGCATCGACGATTACATGATCAAGGCGGTGCGCGAAGCCAAACTGAACTCCAGCTGGTCGTACCCGAATCTGGCTTACGAGGAGGCATTATCCTCTTTTGTCAGGCACATTCTTGAGCCCGGTAGCGGTTTTTTGAAGAGTCTGCTGGAATTCATGGAAGTGCTGGGCCCTCTCGGGGCGTTGAATAGCCTGGCCCAGACCACACTGAAGTTCACTCTGCCTGGCGTTCCGGACCTCTATCAGGGAAATGAGCTCTGGGATCTTAACCTGGTGGATCCCGACAATCGCAGACCGGTGGATTACGGCGCGCGGGAGGAGATACTGCGTCAGTTAAGTGACCGCGCCGACGGCAATCGCGACGATCTGGTCGCGGAACTGGCGAATATGTGGCCCGACGGAAGAATCAAGCTCTATGTGACCTGGCAGTTGCTGGAACTTCGCCGCCGCCATCCCGGGCTGTTTCTCCAGGGAACCTATGAGCCGGTTCACATCCATGGTGACCATGGCCACTGCCTGTGCGCCTTTGCACGACGCCATCAAGGCCAATGTCTGCTGACGGTGGTCCCCTGTCTGAACAAGATCAAGGCCGCGAATGGAGGCGGGCTGACCGCCGCGGGACTCTACGGGGGCGCCGGGATTTCTCTGGAGGCAACCAGCGACCGCCGGCACTGGCACAACCTTTTCACCTGGAACCGGATCAGCACTGAAGTCAACCGCGAACTGCCCGTGTCCGACCTCCTGGCGAAGTTCCCGGTGGCGGTGCTACACAGCGGCATTCCATTTCAGGAATAGTTTGCCTGTCGTCAATAGCGTAGCGCATGGATGTTGTGATAACGGCTTCACATTCAGGGTATTCAAGCTACCTTTTATTCAGACACTCACAGGAAAATCGGGAGGTCCGCCCATGACGGAATGGTCTTCCAAAAGGTGCGAAAAACATGGCACAACATCGAAAAAATATATTCGTCCTTGGATATGACAAACGCCACGTTCAGGATATCGTGAAGATACCCGATGCCGATGCCTTCTGTTTCCACCCGCTTTTGCGAACTGACGAGATAGTACACCGGAAAAACTTCCACATCGATGAAAAGCTTGAAAAAGCTCGCAAGGTCTTGAGCAGCTTCGACGGAACAGTGGACGCCATTATCTGCCACTGGGATTTTCCGGCTACCCCCATGGCGGCAATTTTATGCGGAGAATTCGGCTTGCTGTCACCCTCCCTGGAAGCCGTGCTCAAGTGTTCACACAAGTACTGGAGTCGTCTCGAACAACAGAAGGCAGCACCCGAAGCTACGCCGGGCTTCTGCGTCCTCGACCCCTTCGACGAAAATGCGGTGGACAAACTTACGCTGGATTATCCCTTCTGGATAAAGCCAATCAAGGGATACGGCTCTACCCTCGGGTTCCGCATCAACAATACGCAGGACCTTAACCGCGCTCTGGAAGTCATAAAAGAGAGGATCCGGCGCATCGGAGATCCGTTCAACACCATTCTGGAAAAAGCGGATCTGCCACCTGAACTGGGCAAGGTTGACGGCAATTACCTCATCGCTGAAAACCTCATCCATGGAAGGGAGATTGCCCCTGAGGGCTATATACAGCACGGAGAATTTCATGTGCATGGGGTAATAGATATGGTTCGGGACAATAACCACAAGAGTTTCCTTCGCTACGAATACCCCTCTCAGGCGCCCCACCGGATCCAGGATCGCGCTATTGAGCTGGCCGAAAAAATACTCCGCCAGATAGGTTTCGACAACGGCTGTTTCAACATGGAATTTTTCTGGGAGGAAGCCAGCGACGACTTGTGGATTATCGAGATTAACCCTCGAATCTCCCAGTCTCATTCCTACCAGTTCGAGATGGTGGATGGCATGTCCAACCACGAGGTAGCGGTGCACGTAGCCCTGGGAGATAGCCCACGCTTTGAGCATGGCAACGGACCCCGGAACCACGCCGCAAAATTTCTGCTGAGGCATTATACACAGCAGGACGCAGTCGTGACCCGGGCACCGGATGATGACCAGCTCTCGCGTCTCGCCGAGGCGCAGCCCGACACCAGGGTTCTGCTCAAGGCAAAGAAAGGAATGCGACTGTCAGACATTCCGGACCAGGATCCATACAGCTATGTGCTGGCAGAGGTGAATGTTGCCGGCTCAACCCAGCATGACATGCTGGAGCGTTACCGGAAGGCAATTACCTGGCTGCCCTTTGAGTTCTCGCCACTGCCGGAAGAGGAGAAATCATAAAATGAACGCAAATGGTGACAGCGCAGGGCTGGACAACCTTGAGGTCGTGGAAAATGAATGGATTCCCCTTGACGACGGCGGCCGTCTGGCGGCGCGCATCTGGCGCCCCAAAGATGCGGGCGAACATCCCGTCCCCGCTATCCTTGAGTACATACCTTACCGCAAACGGGATCTGACCAGGGCCAGGGATAGCATTACCCATCCCTGGCTGGCAGCGAGGGGATACGCCTGCATTCGTGTCGACTTACGTGGTAGCGGCGAATCCGACGGCGTGTTGACGGACCAGTACCGCGAGCAGGAACTCAACGACGGTGTCCAGGCCATAAACTGGCTGGCACAGCAGCAGTGGTGCGATGGTAGTGTTGGCATGATGGGAATCTCGTGGGGCGGTTTCAACGCGCTTCAGATCGCCGCGCGGCGCCCGTCTGCGCTCAAGGCGATCATCAGCGCGTGCTCCACCGACGACCTCTATGCCGACAACATGCACTATATGGGGGGCTGCCTGCTGACCGACAATCTCTCCGAATCGACCACCATGTTCTCGCACACCAGTTGTCCACCTGATCCCGAACTGGTTGGCGAGCGCTGGCGGGAAATGTGGCTGAAGCGGTTAAACGGGAGTGGCCTTTGGCTGGAAACCTGGCTGCGCCATCAGTGGCGGGACGACTACTGGCGAGATGGTTCGGTTTGCGAAGACTACAGCGCCATTCAATGCCCGGTTATGGCGGTGGGAGGCTGGGCGGACGGCTATACAAATGCCATTTTCCGGCTTCTGGAGCATCTGAAAGTGCCGCGTCAGGGACTGATCGGCCCCTGGGGCCACAAGTACCCCCATCAGGGTATTCCCGGCCCGGCCATTGGCTTTCTCCAGGAAGCACTCCGCTGGTGGGACTACTGGTTAAAGCAGGAACAGACCGGAATCATGGAGGAACCCATGCTGCGGGCGTGGATGCAGGACAGTATTCCTCCGTCCACTTATTATCATCAGCGACCGGGACGTTGGGTGGGTGAGTCACAGTGGCCCTCTCCACGGATCACGGAGAAAATCTTTCGCTTCGGCCCCGGGACGGAGCTCCGGGAATCGGCCGGGCAGCCGGACGACGATGTGCCGGCGCCTGAGGTGAGCATCCAGTCCCCCCTGAATGTTGGTCTCTTTGCCGGGAAATGGGCTTCCTATGCCGCTGCCCCGGATCTGCCCCACGATCAGCGCGAGGAGGATGGCGGCGCACTTGTTTATGAGAGTGGCCCCTTGGCCGGGGACCTGGAAATCCTTGGAGCGCCGGCTGTAACCTTGACACTTGCCAGCAATGAGCCGGTGGCAATGGTCGCAGTCCGCCTGTCCGATGTGGCGCCCGACGGCAAGGCCACTCGTGTTACCTATGGCTTACTCAACCTCAACCACCGGAAGGGCGACGATCGGCCGGAGTTATTGATCCCGGGGGAATTCTTTGAAACTGAGGTGCGCCTGAATCACATTGCTCAGTTTTTCCCTGCGGGTCACCGGCTACGTATCAGCATCTCCACATCCTATTGGGCTCTTGCCTGGCCACCGCCCAAACCGGTGAACCTGACACTCCGGACTCAAGGGGCCTCACTGAAATTACCGGCGCGGCCACCACAGGACACCGATGCGCAAATTGTCTTCGAGGATCCGGTAGGTGCGCCGCCGATTGCAGTAACCCTGATTGAGCCTTCCCATCACAACTGGCTCGTCCACAGGGACCTGGCGGAAGATCTGTCCACCCTCGAAATCATCAAGGACAATGGATGCTATCGCATCGAAGAGATCGACCTTCAGGTCACCAGCCGCACCTGGGACTGGTACACGTTTCGGGACGACGATTTCGGCTCCCCCCAGGGAGAAAACAGAACCGAGCGATCGTTTCGCCGCGGAAACTGGTTTGTCCATACCAGGACGCACACCATCCTCAGGGCGGATGCAGAGACCTTTTACATCCAGGCGGAACTTGACGCCTGGGAAGGCGATAAACGGATTTTCTCCCGCAACTGGGATTTGGCTCTTCCACGCAATTTTGTCTGACAACATCATATAGCGGCTGAGTGACGTCCGCTCAGGCCACGGTCACTGCCTTGGAGAGATAGACATCCTGAATCGCGTGCAATAGCTGCACGCCTTCAGTCATGGGCTTCTGGAAAGCCTTGCGCCCCGAAATCAGTCCCATGCCGCCAGCCCGTTTGTTGATCACGGCGGTGCGCACGGCCTGGTGCAGATCGTCACTGCCGGACGAGCCGCCCGAGTTGATCAGCCCAATGCGTCCCATGTAGCAGTTTGCGACCTGGTAGCGGGTAAGCTCAATCGGGTGATCGGGGACCAGCTCGGAGTACACACGCTCGTCGGTCTTCCCGAAATTGAGCGCTTTGAAACCCCCATTCAGCGTTGCCTGCTTCTGCTTGACGATATCAGCGCCGATAGTCACGGCCAGGTAGTTGGCCTGCCCGGTCAGGTCGGCTGCCGTGTGGTAATCGGCATCACCCTGCCTGAACGCCGGGTTGCGGAGGTACGCCCATAGCACGGTGACCATGCCCAGTTCGTGGGCGCGTTCAAATGCTTCCGACACTTCTTCAATCTGCCGGCGAGACTCCGGCGAACCAAAGTAGATCGTTGCACCCACGGCAACGGCCCCGAGTTCGAATGCCTGTTCGACGCTGGCGAACAGTGTCTGATCGTATTCGTTGGGATAGGTCAGGAGTTCGTTGTGATTGAGCTTTACCAGAAATGGAATCCTGTGGGCGTAGCGGCGACTGACCGACGCCAGCACACCGTACGTCGACGCAATGGCGTTGCAGCCACCTTCAATCGCCAGTTCCACAAGATTCCCCGGATCAAAGTACAGCGGGTTCGGTGCGAACGATGCACCGGCAGAATGTTCCACACCCTGATCGACCGGCAGAATCGACACATAACCGGTATTCCCCAGCCGTCCGTGGCCAAGTATTGTCTGCAGATTGCGCAGCACGGTATTCGAACGATCGCTGTCGGCCAGCACCCTGGACACGTAATCGGGCCCCGGCAGATGCAGATGATTGCGGCTGATTCCGCCACACTCGTATGTAAGCAATGACTCGCCTTCGCTACCGAGAATCCGTTCAATGTCATTCACTGGTTCACCTCGACTGTGGTAAGTGTGCGCTGCTTTCGAGACACTAGACATGATGTTTTGACCTGCCCGTCCTCAACGATCGTGGGTTATCGTTGGGGATGGGTAAAAACCCTTAGACAGAGCCACATTGAGGAGGGCAGGTCAAAACATCATGTCTAGCATAGACCCTGATAGTGGCCTCTTCCAGCATGAATCCCCACCAGACCGGAACCCTGCCCCGGGAGACCCGGGCCCGGGAGGAAAAGTCGCAAAAAACCACCCATGCAGCAAACGAGTTCGTAACACAGGCCAGGGAACGGGCAATGACACCACACCTTAAAACCCGGAGTCACCAGAGCCTGCAACCCAAGATAAAATAGATCTGTCCCGGTTTTCTATTCGCCTATGCTTTTTGCTTCAGTCAGTTGAGGGGTTCCCCTCTCGCCAGATTTCCAGTATGTCCAGCACACTGTCCGGGTTGAGCGAGATCGAATCGATGCCACTATCCACCAGGAACTGAGCGAAATCCGGGTAGTCGCTGGGCGCCTGACCGCAGATGCCCACCTTGCATCCGCTCTGGTGAGCCTTTTCGATCACTTGAACGATGGCCATCTTGACCGCCTCGTCCCGTTCGTCGAACAATTCACTCAGTTCCTCGGAATCACGGTCCACTCCCAGCACCAGCTGGGTCAAATCATTACTGCCGATGGAGAAACCATCGAACCGCTCGGCATACTGCTCCGCGAGAAATACATTGGAGGGTATCTCGCACATCATATACAGCTGCAGGCCGTTCTCGCCGCGCCGGAGACCATGTTCAGCCATCACCTCAATGACCCGGTCCGCCTCCCGGGGGCTGCGAACGAAGGGGATCATCACCACGATGTTGTCCAGCCCGATTTCCTCGCGGGCCTTTTTTACCGCCTGGCATTCCAGAGCAAAACCGTCCCTGTAGCGATCGCTGTAATACCTGGAAGCTCCGCGGAACCCCAGCATGGGGTTCTCCTCCTGCGGCTCGAACTGGTCGCCGCCGATGAGACTGGCATACTCGTTGGTCTTGAAGTCGCTCATGCGAACGATCACCGGATCCGGATACTGGGAGGCGGCAATCATGGCGATACCGCGGCTGAGGTGCTCGATAAAGTACTCCGTTTTATCCTCGTAGCCGGCAGTGAGCTCCTCGATGCGTTTTTGCGCCTTTTTGTCTTCCACTTCATCGAACCGGGCCAGGGCCAGTGGGTGAATCTTGATCACGTTATTGATGATGAATTCCATGCGGGCCAGCCCGACTCCGTGAACCGGCAGTCGCCACCAGCGGAAAGCGGCATCCGGTGCGGCCAGGTTGATCATCAGCTCCACGGGCGCCTCGGGCAGATTCCCGGTATCAATATCCTTTTCCTCGTACTCGAGAATGCCCTCGTAAATGCGGCCTTCGCTTCCTTCCGCGCACGACACCGTGACTTCCTGGCCGTCCTTCAGGTCCTTGGTCCCGGAGCCTGTACCCACGACTGCGGGAACGCCCAGTTCACGACTGACGATGGCAGCGTGGCTGGTCCTGCCGCCATGATCGGTGATGATGGCTGTAGCCCGTTTCATGACCGGCCCCCAGTCCGGATCCGTACGCTCAGTGACAAGCACGTCGCCATCCTCGAAGCGGTCCATCTCTCTGGGACTGTCGAGAACCCTCACCCGGCCGGTCGCTATGGATTCGCCAATGGCCACGCCCCGGCTCAGCACCTCGCCCGCTCCCTTCAGCCGGAAGCTTTTGAACGCCCCCGACTGTTTCTGCGAATGAACGGTTTCAGGGCGGGCCTGGACACAATAGAGCTCTCCGGATTCACTATCCTTGGCCCACTCCATATCCATGGGCCTGCCGTAATGCTTTTCGATGGCGACAGCCCAGCGGGCAAGGGTGAGGATATCATCGTCGTCGAGTACCAGAGCTTGCCGTTCGGCCTTTTTGGTCTTCACCGTCCTGGTGGGCGCCGATCCCCGGGACGCGTAAATCATTTTTTCCTTCTTGCTGCCGCATTTCTTTGACAGGATCGGCACCAGGTCTGTGTTCCCCAGCCCCGGTTTGAAGACCCGGTACTCGTCCGGATCCACTGTACCCTGCACCACGGTTTCGCCGAGCCCCCATGTGGCGTTAATGACCACCACATCGGGGAAACCGGTGTCGGTGTCGAGAGAGAACATCACGCCGGCGCTGGCCTTGTCCGACCCCACCATTTTCTGTACACCCACAGAGAGCGCGAGTTCCAGGTGATCGAACCCGCGATGCTCCCGGTAGTTGAGGGCACGGTCAGTAAATAATGAGGCATAGCACTTCCGGCAGGCGTCGATGAGATCGTCGCCGCCGCGGATATTGAGAAAGGTTTCCTGCTGTCCGGCGAAACTCGCCTCGGGCAAATCCTCGGCCGTGGCGCTGCTGCGTACGGCCACGGGAAGGTCCTTCTTCTCATTGCGGGCAGCGAGCTGCTCATAGGCATCCCGGATGGCCTTTTCAATGTCCTCCGGAAACTCGCCTTTGCGGAACGCCTCGCGGATGTTCTTACCCACCTGTTTAAGGGATTTTTCCTCGCGGGCGAGCGCTTCGGTCTGTTCCCGGATCGTACCTTCCAGCTCATTGTGCGCGACAAAGGCGCGGTAGGCGTCTGCCGTTGTGGCGAAGCCTCCCGGCACCCGCACACCCTGCTCCCGGAGGTTGCCGATCATCTCTCCCAGGGAGGCGTTTTTTCCCCCAACGCTGGACACATCGTTGTTGCCCAGGTCCTCGAACCAGCGAATGTAGTTTTTTTCAGTCATGGTCAGCCCATCCATTCCATTGCATCATATCCACGCAGCGCCGGGAAAACGCCCACTCGTTGTCATACCAGGCCAGCACCTTGACGAAGCGGTCGCTGCCCGTTGGCGAAATGCATCGTTGATCCGCTCACTGCTGGCATCTGCCGCCAACATGCAGGTCAGATCGAGAAGCGAGCCGGATTTGACCGGTGTCCGCACCGCGATGCCATCGGGCTTTCCCTCCAGCTCCGGAATGATTTTGCCGATCATCTTTGCCGCTCCAGTGGAAGCAGGTATGAGGTTTTCCGCTGCAGCCCGACCACGCCGGAGCTTCTTGCGGGGGCCATCCAGCAGCTTCTGGGGCGGGGTGCAGGCGTTGTACGGTATTTATTGATGAACCCTTTCTCGATTCCGAACTCGTCATGCAGCACCTTTTGGCTCACAGGCGATTCGAAATACTTGCCGGCCTGTACGGCCAAATCCGTTGATGCCAATTTTCATGGGAATATAGCCTCCGTTGCTTTCCAGGTGACATTTCCTGATTTTCCTGAAAATCCGGCTCAAGAATTACAACTTACAGGCCACCCGTTACTTTTCAGAGACAGTCGACGGATGATAAGCAAATCCATAAGTTCATAATCGTGGTAAAGCTCTTGCACTGTCAATGCATGACACATGAGTCGGCAACACAAAATGCTCTGCGTCTTGACACACATCCCTTACTGGTTCGTGCGGACTTCAGATCGGAATTTTCCATTTCCCTTTACCCGGCTCTTGGCTAGCAGCCTGTCGGACTTAAGGCTAATCTACTGCGCCGCTTTCCCACCTTGCTCGCGACGATTGCTTAAGCCCGACAGGCTGCTAGACTTGAAGCGACAGATTATGAAATCAGTCACCGGCAAAGGAGTTGCGGCCAACAAGATGAAACTACCCATAGAGAACCGCAAATCTGCCGGCCGAGAACTGGCCCGTGCACTTGAAGATTATCGCGACCGCGAACACCTTGTGGTGCTGGCCCTGCCCCGGGGCGGGGTTCCGGTGGCCGCAGAAATCGCCCGGCACCTGGGTGCAGATCTGGACCTGATGATTGTCAGGAAACTGGGAATGCCCGGCCAAGAAGAGCTCGCCATGGGAGCCATCGCCAGTGGCGGCGCCCGTGTTCTCAATCAACAGGTGCTCGGCTACCGTCATGTCAGTGATGAGGCGATCGAAAAGGTGGCCGAGCGCGAACGCCAGGAGCTTGAGAGACGGGAGCGGACCTATCGGGGGGATCGCCCCTGGCCGGATATGAGCGACGCCACCGTCATCCTGGTGGATGACGGGCTCGCCACGGGGGCCACCATGAGCGCAGCCCTGGAATCACTCAAGACCCACCGGCCCCGTGAAGTTGTAGTGGCCGTTCCCGTGGCTCCGGCCGACACCATCAAAAACCTCCGCAGCAGCGCCGATAACATTGTTTGCCTGGAAACTCCCGACCATTTCAGTGCCATCGGACAGTGGTACCGCGATTTCCATCAGGTGTCGGATGAAGAGGTGCGGCAACTGCTTGGCCATTTCTGGAAAGAGTGAGGCAAGGCCATGGTTTCCAACTCCCGTTCTGTTGTCCTGGAACTTTCAGATGCATCCCTGAAAGGGATCCTCAACATTCCCGACGGCGCCTCCGGAATTGTCGCCTTCGCCCACGGCAGCGGCAGCAGTCGCCTCAGCCCCCGCAACCAGGCAGTGGCAGAATTCCTGAATGGCGCCGGTCTGGGCACTTTGCTGTTTGATCTTCTCACCGCCAGTGAGGAAGAAGTGGATGCCCGGACCCGGGAGCACCGCTTTGACATTCCACTGATCAGCCGACGTATGAGCGAAGCCGTGGGCTGGCTTACGGAGCAGTCAGTGACAACCGCAATGCCACTGGGTCTGTTCGGCGCCAGCACCGGCGCGGCTGCGGCGCTGGTCGCCGCCGCGGAAAACCCGGATCAGGTCAGGGCGGTTGTGTCCCGTGGCGGGCGCCCTGACCTCGCCGGCAATGCCCTGCCACGGGTTCAGGCACCGACCCTTTTGATTGTCGGCGGTCTGGACACCACTGTCATAGATATCAACCGGGAGGCGGCTGCAAAGTTGAACTGTCGTCACGAAGTAAAAATCGTGCCGGGAGCAAGCCATCTGTTCGAGGAACCCGGCAAGCTCAATATCGTTCAGAAAGCAGCCGCAGACTGGTTTACAGATTATCTGGCCGGAGCTCTGCCATGAAGCTCGACGACCGGATAGCGCTCTTTTGTCTGGACAGCGGCAGCGATTTCGCTTCGCAAGTGGCGGCCCATCTGGGGATACCCCTGGGGGAACACGAGGAGCGGGATTTCGAAGACGGGGAGCACAAGATCCGCCCGCTGGAAACGGTTCGTAACCGCGATGTGTTCGTGGTCCAGTCCCTTTACGGCAGCGAAGGCCTGAGCATCAATGACAAGCTGGCGCGTCTGCTGTTTTTACTGGCCAGCCTCCGGGACAATGGCGCAGCGCGGATCACCGCCGTTGTGCCCTACCTGTGTTACTCCCGCAAAGACCGCAGAACCAAATCCCGTGATCCCGTCACTACCCGCTACATCGCCCAGCTCTTCGAAGCCATGGCGATCGATACAATGGTGACGGTGGATGTTCACAACCGCGCCGCTTTCGAGAATGCCTTTCGCTGCCCCACGGTGCACCTGAGTGCCAGGGAAGCGTTCATCGACTTCCTCCTCCCCCGACTCCGGGACAGGGAAATCACCGTAGCGTCCCCGGACGTGGGTGGTATCAAGCGTGCGGAAATCTTCCGTGAGTCACTGGAGAGGCGGCTGGAGCGGCCCGTAGACAGCGCATTTATGGAGAAACACCGCAGTCGCGGCGAAGTGAGCGGTTCTGCTGTGGTTGGCAACGTCGGCAACCGCACTGTGCTGATTCTGGATGACCTGATCGCGGGCGGAGGCACAATGCAACGGGCCGCGGAGGCGTTCAGGAAACAGGGAGCAGAGGAGGTGATTGCCATCGCCACTCACGGTGTGTTCTCTGACGATGCGGGCGACAAACTGGCTTCGCCGGCTCTGTCCGGAGTGATTCTCGGCAATACTGTTCCTCCGGCACTGCCGTCGGAATTGCTCAGTACCAAGGTCGCCCTGGTCGATATCACTGCCAGTATCGCCGAGACAATCACTGCGTTACACGAGGGAAGAGACGTGACGGACCTGGAATCCTGAACCGGATTTTCATCGAGGGAACGCTTCAGCTGTCAGAACTTTCACCATAATCAGAGGCTATGGCCAGGTAATCCAGCGCTTTTTGCCGCCAGGGGCCGCGCCTCTCCTGATAGTCGTCGTCAAGGTGCCAGATGGCGAGCTTGGCGCGCTCTGAAGCCCGGTACGCTTTGTAGAAGGCTACCAGGGAGGTTTCCGGTTCATCTCCGGTGATTTGCCCGTAAACCTCGAACAGGATCTTGCCCACTTCCCCGTCCCCGAGCTTTTCGCACTCCATCGCCAGAAAGGACAATTCATCCGCCGGATCCCGGATACGCAGGTCGCGACTGAACTCAAGACAGTCGATCACCACGGGGGGGTCAGTCAGACAGACATGCTCCGGACGCAAATCACCATGGGCCTCAACCAGGCAGCCGGCGGTCGCGCGATCAGCAAAGCGTATTGAGTTATTTTCGAGCAAAGCCATTTGCTGATTGCAGACTGATCTGACCCGTTCCCCGGGAAGAGAATAATCAACCAGCTGGCGGTAGTTATCGCTGATGCCGCGCCGCAATCGCTCCAGGTACTGCTCCCCCGAGAGCTGAACGCTTTCAGCGCTGCCATAAAAACGGGCAAGCAACTCAGCTGCGGCCCTGACCCGCCGGTACTCCACTGCTCCGGATTTAATCTGCGTTTCCAGCATCGAGGCCGCTGGCAGGCGGCGCATGACCACCAGCCAGTCAACGGGAATCCCCTGCCGGCCCAACGCCAGCCCACCGCCTGCCACGATGCTCAACTGCTCCACACCGATATAGGTATCGCCACCCAGCCGGATATTGAGACGAGCTTCCTCGACACAGTTTTTATAGCGGTTATCAACGGTCGTGAAGTCGAACAACTGACGAACCACCGGCTTTTTGAGCTTGTAAACCCATGGACCCACCAGGAATACCCAGGACATGTGGGTTTCGAGCACTTCCACGCTATCCGCCTCGACCGGATAGGAAGCGGCGTTTGACAGGAACGCTACTTTTTCCTCAATTTCGGGTAAACGCGGAGTCTCAGCCACGGTTATCGGGCCCGTTTTCCGACACCACCTCGATCGCATCACGATAGAGCGGGTCCAGTTCAGCGCTGAGCCGAACGTCGTAGTCTTTCTCTGCTCTGCCAAGGGCCAGCAATGCCGGACCCATCTCATCCAGAGCGCGCTTGACCTGCTCGCGACTCTCTTCAATGTCTGGCTCCGGCGCTACAGGTTGGCCGTTGCGAACCGCCGTCACCAGCAAGGGTTCGCCGTCCCGCTGCCCTGTGTCGCGGCAGATTTCATCGTAGCTATAGCAACCGTCAGCATCCCGAAAGCGCCACGCCTGCTTGCGCCCCGGCAACAACTTTTTACCGGGGCTGCTTTTCAGCCTCGGCTCCTCCCGATACCGGCTCAGCTTACAGGCCAGGTCGATGGCGGGGGCGTCTTCCGGATAACCAGGCATGCGTCGCATGCCGGAATCCACCACGGAGCGCCCCTCAGCCGCGATAACCATGCGCACTGCCCTGGAGGCGAGAACGGTATCAGTGCTGACATAGTTCATTAACAGCGTCTCAAGCAACTGCCCCTCGATCACAGGCGCTCCCGCTTCCAGTAGTGGCTCGTGGGGGAACACCGGCGTGACCTCAGGAAGGACCCGAATGCCACCGGTGAAGCGAAAATCGCCAAGCCACTGAAGGAAGTCATCTGTGAAGACATCAAGGGATGCCAGGTGCTCCGGCTGTTCGGGGGAAAACGAAGGGCCGTGGCCGGCAGCGCCGCATAGTGCTGACCGCAGGCGAGCCTGAAATTCCGATACCCGGGCTGCTTGCGAAAATGGAGGGTAAACAGAGCCCGATCCTCCAGCTGCTCACTGTAACAGGCCTGGGCCATGGTGAGCTCGTACAGATCGATACACAGACCCGACTCTTGCGTTTTCAGTTCTCCCGGATAATTCATCATTCCTCTTCCATGACTACGCCCGACTGGCGCGTTTTGGCTTTGGCCTGAATGCCCGGACAGACCCGCTATTTCCACACAATAGTGGCAGGTGGCTTCGAGGAAATATCATGGATTACCGGGGGCACGCCTTCGATTTCATTGATGATACGGTTGGAAACCGTTTCCGGCAAATCATAAGACACTCACTGACCTGACCGGCAGGAAGACCGCGAAGGCCTGACTGGCCTTGCGGTAAAAGTCGACACGATGGAGTTCTTCCGGAAAACGGCATCCCGGAGAGTGGCCCCCGATTTTCCAATGGCATTATGAGGAGTTTGTCGTGTATTTTTAGAACGACAGGGTGATTCATGCGGTGCTGAAACCCCGACTTCGAAAAATCGTTCAATTATGTTCTGACGCAACCCCTCCTTGTTCGTTAGAATGTCGGCTTTTGCATGAAAGGTGTTTGCAACTTGACTTCCAGACCTGTGATGCCCGCCGAGTGGGCACCTCAAAGTGCCATAATGCTGACCTGGCCCCATCCCGGTACTGACTGGGCTTCCTGCCTGCAAGAAGTGGAACCGGTCTTTGAAGCCATCGCCCGGGCGGTGCTGCGCTTCGAGCATCTGGTCATCAGCTGCGAACATGTCTTCCGCCTCCAGGAACTGGGCCGCGACCTGAACCGCTATGCCGAGGAAAACCGGCTCCCGGGGCGCGTCGTCACCGTTCCTGCGCCAGCCAACGACACCTGGGCCCGGGACCATGGCCCGATCACGGTCCAGACCGGAGACGGCCCGGAACTTCTCGACTTCCGGTTCAATGCCTGGGGTGGCAAATTCCCCTGGGAAAAGGACGATGCGCTGAACCGCCACCTGGCCAGTGCCGGCGTGTTTGGTTCGGTACCACTCAAACCCGTGGATTTCGTGCTCGAAGGCGGCTCCATCGAATCCGATGGCCAGGGCACGCTGCTCACCACCAGCGAGTGCCTGCTCACCCCCAGCCGCAACCCGAGCCTGGATCGTACCGCCATTGAACATCTGTTGTCCGAGGTCCTGGGCACCGAACGGGTCCTCTGGCTGAATCATGGCTACCTGGCGGGCGACGACACCGACAGTCATATTGATACCCTGGCCCGTTTCTGCGCCCCCGACCATATCTGTTACGTGGCCTGCCCCGATGTTGCCGACGAGCATTACAGTGCCCTGACCGCCATGAGGGAGGAGCTGCGGGAGTTCCGGCAGGACAATGGCGAGCCCTACCGGCTGACAGCCCTGCCCTGGCCGGATCCGATTCACGATGAGAACGGCGAGCGCCTGCCGGCCACCTACGCGAATTTCCTGATCATCAACGGTGCCGTCCTGCTGCCAGTATACGGGGTCGCCCAGGACGACGAGGCAATCGAAGTCATGCAGGGTATTTTCCCGGATCGGGAAATCATACCCATTGACTGCCAGCCACTGCTCTGCCAGCACGGCAGTCTGCATTGCGTCACCATGCAATTCCCCGCAGGAGTGGTTAATACATGAGCAAGGCCCGCAACAGCCGAGAACTTCGCATCGCAGCAATCCAGCAAGCCTGCAGTGAGGACAAGGCAGCCAGCCTGGCCACCAGCGAGAAACTGATTCGTGAAGCGGCAAGCCAGGGCGCGGAGCTGATTACCCTGCAGGAACTGCACGCCACCCTGTATTTCTGCCAGACCGAGGATACCTCGGTATTCGAGCTTGCCGAGCCGATCCCCGGCCCGACCAGTAACCGGTTGTCAGCACTGGCCCGGGAACTGGGCGTGGTGCTGGTGGGTTCGATTTTCGAACGGCGCATGAACGGCGTCTATCACAACACCGCCGTGGTGTTTGAGCGGGATGGCGAACTTGCCGGTATCTACCGGAAAATGCACATTCCCGATGACCCCGGCTTTTACGAGAAATTCTACTTTACTCCCGGTGATGCCCGGTTCAACGACGGCCGCAATGGCTTTACCCCCATCGACACGTCGGTCGGCCGGCTCGGTGTGCTGGTGTGCTGGGATCAGTGGTATCCCGAGGCCGCCCGACTCATGGCCCTGGCCGGCGCCGGGATTCTGATCTACCCCACCGCCATCGGCTGGGATGTCACCGACGATCCGGACGAACAGGCCCGCCAGCTGGAAGCCTGGGTGACGGTTCAGCGCGGGCATGCCGTCGCCAACAACCTTCCGGTGGTAGCACCGAACCGGGTGGGCACCGAGCCGGATCCGTCCGGTCAGTCCGACGGCATTCGCTTCTGGGGCAACAGCTTTATCTGTGGTCCTCAGGGAGAGTTTCTTGCTCGCGCCGATGATGAAAGCGAATGCATCCTGTCTGTCACCCTTGACCGTACCCGAACGGAATCGGTTCGTCGGATCTGGCCGTATCTCAGAGACCGTCGTATCGATGCCTATGGCGACATTCTGAAGCGGGTAAGGGACTGAGGACAGGATGAAAAAACTGGTAGACAACGTTGTCGATGAACTGAACAGCATTCTCCTGGGCAAGGACCGACAGGTACGCCTTGCCCTGTGCGGCCTGCTGGCCCGGGGGCATCTGCTGATCGAGGACATTCCCGGCATGGGTAAAACCACCCTGTCCCACGCCCTGGCGAAGGTGATGGGCCTGAGCTACCAGCGCATCCAGTTCACCAACGATCTGCTGCCCGCTGATGTCCTCGGCTACTCCATGTATGACAAGGCTGCAGGTACCCTGGTCTTCCATCCCGGCCCCATCTTCGCACAGGTGGTCCTGGCGGATGAGATCAACCGGGCCTCCCCGAGAACCCAGAGTGCACTGCTCGAAGCCATGGAGGAACGGCAGGTATCCATCGAGGGCGAGACCCGCCCCCTGCCAGAACCGTTTTTCGTGATTGCGACCCAGAATCCCATCGAACAGGGCGGCACCTTTGCGCTCCCAGAATCCCAGCTCGACCGGTTCCTGATGCGCCTGAGACTGGGCTATCCGGACCCGCGCGCCGAGCGGGAGCTGCTTGAAGGCGAGGACCGTCGCGCCATGACCGGGCGCCTGGGTACCCTGCTCTCTGCCGAGAACCTCCGGACCCTTCAGGACGGTGTCACCCGGGTCACCGCCAGCCCGGCACTGCTGGATTACGTGCAACGGCTGCTGGAGCGGAGCCGGCGCATGCCCGGCCTTCTCTACGGCCTCTCCCCCCGGGCCGGCCTGGGCCTGCTCCGGGCAGCGAAGGCCTGGGCCATGATGGAGGGGCGCCACCATGTCCTGCCCGACGATATCCAGGCTGTTTTCCCGGCCGTCGCGGAGCACCGGCTCGAACAGGGGGAATACGGCAAGAGCACCGAGCGGGTCCGGCAGTTGCTGGCGACGGTCCCGGTACTTGAATAAAAACCGTCTGACCACATAGCAAGGTTTTATAACCGGAATTGACCGAAACGAATGGCGCGCCTCGCATTTCATGTTAGCCTTTCGTCAATTTCCCGAAGTGACGCGCTGACCCGCGGCCATTCATTTCCAGACATCAGTGAGAGACATTCATGAGCGACACCCGACACTCCCGACTGATCATCCTCGGCTCAGGTCCTGCCGGCTATACCGCAGCAGTCTATGCGGCCCGCGCCAACCTGGACCCGACCCTGATTACCGGCATTGAAGTCGGTGGCCAGCTCACCACCACGACCGATGTCGATAACTGGCCCGGAGACAACGACGGGGTTCAGGGCCCGGAGCTCATGCAACGCATGCAGAAACACGCGGAGCGGTTCGAGACCAGCATTGTGTACGACACCATCAACGAGGCTGACTTGAGTAACCGCCCATTCCGGCTCAAGGGCGACAGTGGCGAGTACACCTGTGATGCCCTGATCATCGCCACCGGGGCCTCCGCCATGTACCTGGGGCTGGAATCCGAAGAGAAGTTCAAGGGTCAGGGGGTTTCCGCCTGCGCCACCTGTGACGGCTTCTTCTATCGCAAGCAGAAAGTTGCGGTGATTGGCGGCGGCAACACCGCGGTCGAGGAAGCCCTCTATCTGTCCAACATTGCCGACGAAGTGATCCTGGTGCATCGTCGTGACACCCTGCGGGCGGAGAAGATCCTTCAGGATAAACTGTTCGAGAAGGCGGAGAACGGCAACGTCAGCATCATCTGGGACCACACCCTGGACGAGGTGCTCGGTGACGCCACCGGCGTGACCGGCATACGCATCAAGAGCACCAGGGACAACTCCACTCAGGACATCGAACTCGCCGGGGTGTTCATCGCCATCGGCCACAAGCCCAACACCAGCCTGTTCGAAGGCCAGCTGGACATGGATAACGGCTATATCCGGATCCGTTCCGGCCTCGAGGGTATGGCGACCCAGACCAGTGTTCCGGGCGTCTTCGCTGCCGGCGATGTGGCCGATCACGTCTACCGGCAGGCGGTAACTTCTGCCGGTTTCGGCTGCATGGCAGCGCTGGACGCCGAGAAGTTCCTGGACGAGCAGTGCTGAGCCGGGCCCGAGTGACTGGAGCAGGATGACCACTCTTCCCTGGCTGGAACCGGACCAGCTTTGGTTCCCACCCGCCGAAGAAGCTCTGGATGACCCGGACGGTCTTCTGGCCCTCGGCGGTGATCTCTCGACCGAGCGGCTGATCCTCGCCTACCGGAATGGTATTTTCCCCTGGTACAGCGACGATCAGCCGATCCTGTGGTGGTCGCCGGATCCCCGATGCGTGCTGTTTCCAACTGATATCCATATCTCACGAAGCCTTCGTCGGACATTGAACCAACGGCGCTTCCATGTCACCGCGGATCGAGCCTTCAGTCGCATTATCCGGCTCTGTGGTTCCACCCGCGCCGAGGGCACCTGGATTACCGACGACATGGTTTCGGCCTATACCGAACTGCATCGGCAGGGCATTGCCCATTCCATCGAGATCTGGAACCGCAACAACGAGCTGGCCGGCGGGATGTACGGCGTTGCCCTCGGCCGCTGCTTTTTTGGCGAGTCCATGTTTTCCCTGGAGACCGACGCATCCAAAGTCCTTATGGTACACTTGGCGAATCAGCTGCGGCTTTGGGGCTACCGGATGATGGACTGCCAGGTGGAGAGCGACCACCTGCTGACCATGGGCGCCCGGAGCATTCCCAGAACGGAGTTTTTATCTATACTCAGGGCATGTGTTGATCAGAAACCGGACCAGTCCGACTGGACCTTCACCTGGGAATGGTGCGGGCCGGAGGTGTGAATGAGTAACCTCAGAACCCTGGTATTTTTTGCGACTCCAACCCATGACTGCAGTTACCTGCCCGATCGCGAGGCAACGACGATGTTTGTGGACCCGCGGGCCAACATCGACAAGAAGCTGTACAGTCAACTGACCGCCCTTGGTTTCCGCCGCAGCGGGTCCCATTATTACCGGCCCCATTGCGAGCACTGCAACGCCTGTATCCCCGTTCGCCTGAAGGCAGAAGAGTTCCAGCCGGACCGGAGCCAGCGTCGGGTAATGAAAAAGAACACGGACCTCGAATGTGCCATGGTGCCCGCCCGCTTCACCGAGGAGTACTACACTCTCTATGCCCGGTATATCAATGAGCGGCACAGCGACGGAGATATGTACCCCCCGTCCCGGGAGCAGTTCAGCTCATTCCTGGTGGAGGGCGCCACGGATTCCTGGTTCCTGGAGATGCGCCTGGAGGGTAAGCTGGTGGGGCTCGCGGCCGTGGATGTCCTCGATGACGGCCTGTCGGCCATCTATACGGTGTTTGCCCCCGAACTGGAGCACCGCAGCCCGGGAACCTTTGCCATCCTGTGGCAAATCGAAGAGGCAAGGCGCCGCGACCTGCCGCACCTGTACCTGGGTTACTGGATCAAGGAATGCCGAAAAATGAACTACAAGACCCGTTTCCAGCCGATTGAGGCTCTGCGCGATGGCCACTGGCGGACAATGGATGACAACTGACTTTGCCAAATGACGACAAGTCAGGCAGAATTGCGCAATTTAAAATCACCAGAAGCATATTCAAAGAGAGGTTTCTACTGAATGGCGAAATCAGATGTCATTGAGATGGAAGGCGTAGTCATCGACACGCTTCCCAACACCATGTTCCGCGTTGAGCTGAGCAATGGTCACGTTGTAACTGCTCACATATCCGGCAAGATGCGCAAGAACTATATCCGCATCCTGACTGGCGACAAGGTCAAGGTTGAGCTGACCCCCTATGACCTGAGCAAGGGCCGCATTGTTTACCGCGCCCGTTAATCTGCTTCAGTGACATCTGAAAAACCCCGCCACGGCGGGGTTTTTCGTTGCCTGTGATATAAAAAAGCCGCTGCACAGGGCAACGGCTTTACCGGATGGGCCGGAATCAGACGGCTTCCGCGGGTTCGTCCTCGTACTCGAACTCGAGTTCGTCGCCCTTGAGGTGGACATAGACATCTCCGCCATGCTCGGACAGACGCCCGAACAAAATCTGCTCCGCCAGCGGCCGCTTGATCTTGTCCTGGATCAGGCGGGACATGGGGCGCGCACCCATGGTGACGTCGTAACCGTGTTCCGCGAGCCAGACCTTGGCTTCCTCGTCCACATGCAGGACCACATGCTTCTCGTCCAGCTGCGCCTGCAACTCGGTGAGGAACTTGTCGACCACGTGGGTGATCGTCTCCTTCTGGAGATCACGGAACTGGATGATGCCGTCGAGCCGGTTACGGAATTCCGGTGTGAAGGTTTTGGTGATCACCTCCATACCATCGGTACTGTGATCCTGCTCGCTGAAGCCGATCGAACGACGGGCCATGCTCTCGGCCCCGGCGTTGGTGGTCATCACCAGAATCACGTGGCGGAAATCCGCCTTGCGGCCGTTGTTGTCGGTCAGGGTACCGTGGTCCATCACCTGGAGCAGCAGGTTGAAGACCTCCGGATGCGCCTTCTCGATCTCGTCAAGCAGCAACACGCAGTGCGGATGCTTGTTGACCGCCTCCGTCAGCAGGCCGCCCTGGTCGTACCCGACGTAGCCCGGAGGCGCACCAATCAGGCGGGATACAGTATGCCGCTCCATATACTCGGACATGTCGAAGCGCACCAGTTCGATGCCCAGCACCTTGGCCAACTGCCTGGTCACCTCGGTCTTGCCCACCCCGGTGGGACCGGCAAACAGAAACGCGCCTTCCGGCTTCTCCGGAGCCTTCAGGCCGGCACGGGCAAGCTTGATGGCTGTGGCCAGGGATTCGATGGCCGGGTCCTGCCCGAACACCACCATCTTGAGATCCCGCTCCAGGTTGCGGAGCAGGTCCTTGTCGCTGGTGGAAACATTCTTCGGCGGAATCCGCGCGATGTTGGCCACCACGTCCTCGATTTCCGAGACGTCGACGGTCTTCTTGCGCTTGTTTTCCGGCAGCATGCGCTGGCGGGCACCGGCCTCGTCGATCACATCGATGGCCTTGTCCGGCAAGTGACGGTCGGTAATGTAGCGATCAGCCAGTTCCGCAGCCACCCGCAGGGCCTTGTCCGTGTACTTCAGGTCATGGTGCTTCTCGAAGTTCGGCTTGAGACCTTTGAGGATCTGGTAGGTATCCTCGACGCTCGGCTCGTTGACATCGATCTTCTGGAAGCGGCGAGCCAGCGCGCTGTCCTTCTCGAAGATACCCCGGAACTCCTGGTAGGTGGTGGAACCGATACAACGGATCTCACCCGAGCTGAGCATCGGCTTGAGCAGGTTGGACGCATCCATCACACCGCCCGACGCCGACCCCGCACCGATGATGGTATGGATCTCGTCGATGAACAGGATCGCATGCTGCTGCTTCTTCAGCTCGCTCAGCAGGCCTTTCAGGCGCTTCTCGAAGTCACCCCGGTACTTGGTACCGGCCAGCAACGCGCCCATGTCCAGCGAGTAGACCACCGCATCAGAGATGATGTCCGGCACCTGACCGTCCACGATTCGCCTGGCCAGACCCTCGGCGATGGCGGTCTTGCCGACACCGGCCTCTCCCACCAGCAGCGGGTTGTTCTTGCGGCGGCGGGCGAGGATCTGGACCACCCGCTCCACTTCATGTTCACGGCCGATCAGCGGGTCGATACGACCCTGACGGGCCTGCTCGTTCAGGTTCGTGGCATAGCTTTCCAGCGGCCTGGACTGGGAACCTTCTTCACCTGCCTCCTCGTGGGAAGCCTGGTCGTGACCATCCTGGTCCTCGGCACCCTGAACCCGGGAAATGCCGTGGGAAACAAAATTGACCACGTCGATGCGGGCAATGCTCTGTTTCTTCAGCACATACACCGCCTGGCTTTCCTGTTCGCTGAAGATGGCCACCAGGACATTAGCGCCGGTAACCTCCTTCTTGCCAGAAGACTGTACGTGGAAAACAGCCCGCTGGAGCACGCGCTGGAAGCCCAGCGTAGGCTGGGTTTCACGTTCGCCGTCGTTATTGGGAATCAGTGGTGTGGTGGAATCGACGAATTCCACCAGTTCTTCCTCGAGGCGCTTGAGGTCAGCACCACAGGCTTTGAGGACGCCCACCGCCGATTCATTATCAAGCAGAGCCAACAGTA
>Ga0114984_1000086_pt1 | contig 35113 bp, 24 predicted proteins | sample Shrwel1BS1Day1_FD_96987 | JGI IMG/M metagenome (GOLD analysis project Ga0114984, IMG submission 96987) | Subsurface microbial communities from deep shales in Ohio, USA - Utica-3 well 1 S-1-Day1 | ecosystem: Environmental > Aquatic > Deep subsurface > Shale gas/oil reservoir > Produced water/Flow...
ACCGAGAACCCCCGCCCATGCTCGCCCGCCCGGGCCGCTTCGATGGCGGCGTTGAGCGCCAGCAGATTGGTCTGGGCGGTAATGTCGGTGATCAGGGTCACCATCTCGTCGATCTCCATCATGCGCTGATTCAGCGCCTGCACCCGCTGGGCGGAGGTGCCCACGATATCGCGGATCGCCTGGGTGCCGGCGCGCACCGACTCGAACTGCTCCTTGGCTTTGGCAACCACCTCCTCCATGGCGGCCTTCATCACCTCCGCCGTACCGGAAGCCTGGCTGATCGCCTCCAGCTGGGATTCCGCCAGCTCCAGCATGGTGGCAGCGGCGTCATCCACCGACGTGGCGGCCTCCAGCGCGATCCGGTTGCGGGTCTGCATGATCTGGCTGTTTTCATCCACATCGGCGGCGGCGCGGATCACCTGCGCCACAATGCCATCCAGATTGTCCACGAAGCTGTTGATCCAGCGGGCCATGTCGCCGGTTTCGTCGGCCACGATCTGGTCACCACCCAGCCGCTGGCTCAGATTGCCCTGCCCCTCGGCCAGGTTGCGGATCACCTCGGTCATCGCCTCCAGCCGGCGCGACAGGGGGCGGACACCCAACCGCCAGAAGAGCACGACCGAGAGCATCACGAACACAAAGTTGAGCAGCACGCTCGGCAGCGGTGGCAGCTGCAGCCCGTACTGCAGGGCGTAACTGGCGCTGAGCCCCGCCGCCAGCGACCCCAGCAAACTGGACACCATGCGTACAGCGAGCGGGCGGCGGCGGTAGACCTCCTCCAGATCCGCCTCGCACATCATCCCCCACCGGTCCGGCGAGCCCGGCATGGTGAAGGTGATCCCCTTGCCGATCACCGGAATGTGGCGATAGTCGGAGTATCCCGGGTAGGTGACGAACAGGTTCTCCCCCTTGCGGATCGTCTCGCGCACGCCGGGGTGCAGCTGGCCGGTGGCGGGATCGGTGAAGCGGATCTCAAACTCGGTGTGGCGGGCGACCTGCACCACGCCCCAGGCGGTATGGATCCCGCGTTTGAGGTTTTCGCCGTGGCTGAAGGTGTCATCCTCGAAGCGGGAGCGGGACAGCGCGGTTCCCGGCTCGATGCCGGGATCAAAACGGGATTCCACCATGAACAGGTAGTTGTCGCCGGACTCGGGAAAGATATGGCCCGCCTCCCGCTGGATCAGATCACCCAACACATCGTTGGGAACACGGGCATAGAGGGCACCGACCACCTGGTCACCCTGCTTCACCGGCTGGTAGAACATCAAGGTCACCTCATCGTGGAAGCGCGAGGTGGAGGGGCCCAACTCCCGGGTCACCGGGTCGGGGTAGGGGCCGTGGAGGAAGGGGGCCCGCAACCCCGCGCTCACCGCCTTCGGGTTCAGATCACGGCGACCGCTGCGGCTGGGCGCCGTCGAACAGATGACCCGCCCCTCCCGGTCGATCAGGGCCAGCTCGGAAAAGTCCTGCGCCTGGCGGCACTTGTGCTCCAGCAGCGCCCGATCACACTCGGGAAACGACTCCCCCAGCTGGGCGGCGAGATCGGCCAGACGATCCCAATGGGCCTGGGCCCAGTTGGTCAGCAGCCGAACACGAATGTCGGCGATGCTGGTAAAGGTCTGCTCCAGCACTGGCAGTGTGCGGCGATTGAGCCAACAGCTCCAGCGCATGGCCAGTTTTCCACTGCGCCCGAACCAGGGCAGCCAGTGGCGCTCGGCGGCGGACAGCTGCATCGTACTACTTTTGAGAACGGCCATTTACGACTCTCCAGAAAAACAACAACGGAGTTGCCACAGCAATAAACGCGCCATAAAAAGTGGGCAAAAAAGGGGTGACGAGGCAGCCTTGCGCACCAGAATAGTGCATGGCGTAGAGGGTGGATATGGCGTGCGCCAAAAAGGTGCGCCCAGGGAGGAAACGCCCGCCGCCAGCGTCTCAGACGGTGATTGACGCTCGGCGAGGGTGGGCGTTCACCGCGGCGCTTCAACCACGCTTGAGTAACCGGCGCACCGATTGCGCCAGTATCGCAAGATACAACCCCGCGAAGATCAGCACGACACCGGCAAGGTGGTATCCGGCCAGTTTTTCCCCCAGAAACAGGGTGGCCAGCAGCAGACCGAACATCGGCATCAGGTGGATGAACAGCCCGGCCGTGGAGGCGCCCAGCCGCTCGACACCGTAGTTCCAAAACAGAAAGGAGAGGATCGAGGGGAAGATGGCCATGTAGAGCACCGTCCCGACGAAGGGGCGCGTCAACGCCAAGGGGCCACTGCCCCCCTGCTCCCAAAGCATGAACGGAAACAGCGCGACCACCCCCACCAGGGCGGAAAAGCCGAAGAAGGTAAAACCATCCAGGGCGGCGGGTTTCCAGCGCAAGCCAAGGGTATAGAAAGACCAGCAGAGCATCGCCAGAAAGATCCAGAGATCACCACGGTTGAAATCGAACGCCGCCAGCACCTCCAGACTACCCCGACTGACCAGCACCACCACACCGCCCAGTGAGAGCGCCACCCCAAGCCACTGGTGCAGGCTGGCCCGCTGGCGTAGAAACAGCGCCCCCAGCAGCAGAATCACCAGCGGCACCGCCGACTGCATCAGCATGGCGTTGGAGGCCTGGGTATGGCGCACCCCAAAATAGACCAGGGTGTTGAAGCAGGCGACCCCCAACAGGCTCTGCAGCGTGAGCACGGGGAGGTGGTCACGCAGCAGCCGGCGCGCGCGCCAGGCCCGCCCCAGCCACCAGGGGGCGATGATCAGCAGCGCCAGCGCCCAGCGCAGAAACGCCAGCGTGAACGGTTGCAGCTCGAGGTGGATGGCACGGGCAAGGACGAAATTGCCCGCCCAAAACAGGGTGCTCAGCACCAGCAGCAGATAGGGCAGCATGGGGGTTCCCGATTCATGGAGATTCCTTGACCTCAGTGCTCACTCGGATTGCACTTGGCAACCCTGTCGGCGCATCATAACCAATGCCCGGCGGGAATCGAACCATTTCCCCCTCCTACAGTCGTAGCGGGCAGAGATTCATCCGATCCCTTTCAGGCGAGGTGCCATGCGATCACGTTTGCGTTTCCAACTCAGCCAGGTGCTGCTGCTGTTGTGTCTGCTGCTGTCGAGCTTGACGGCACAGGCGCAGATCATCAAAAGTCCGCTCGACACCCGAGCCTACCGACCGCTCGAGCTGGACAACGGCTTGAGGGTCATTTTGGTATCCGACCCCAAAAGCGACCAGGCCGCGGTGTCGATGAATATCGAGGTGGGCTCCAATGCCAACCCCGCCGACCGGCCGGGTCTGGCCCACTTTCTCGAGCACATGCTGTTTCTGGGCACGGAAAAATACCCGCAGGCGGACAGCTATCAAACCTTCATCAGCTCCCATGGGGGCAGCCACAACGCCTTCACCGCCTACGACAACACCAACTTCTTCTTCAGTGTGGAGGACTCCGCCCTGCCCGATGCCATGGACCGCTTTGCGCAGTTTTTTATCGCGCCGTTGTTCAACCCCGACTATGTGGAGCGGGAGCGGCATGCGGTGGAATCGGAGTTTCAGGCCAATCGCCGCGACGACGGCCGGCGCATCCATGAGGCCAGCAAGCAGGTGTTGAACCCGGAACACCACTACAGCCGTTTTGTCGTTGGCAATCTGAAAACGCTTTCCAACAGCGATGACAGCGAGATCCGCGAGGCGCTGGTCCGCTTCCATGAACGCTATTACTCCGCCAACCTGATGACGCTTGCGGTGCTCGGGAGTGCGCCGCTGGATACGCTGGAGCAGTGGGTCCGAGCCACCTTCAGCGCCATTCCCAATCGCCACGCCGAACCGTTTGTCGACACCGCCCCCCTGTTCGAGCCCGACCACCTGCCGGCCCAGCTCAATATCGAGACGCTGCGGGATACGCGCCAGCTGAGCCTGAGCTTCCCGCTGCCGCCCTACCGGGAGCACTGGCGGCAGAAGCCGCTCTACTACCTGAGCAGCCTGCTTGGATATGAGGGCAAAGGGAGCCTGCTGAGCTATCTGAAGCAGGCCGGACTCGCCCGGGGGCTGTCCGCCTACCCGGCGCTCGACCTGCCCGACAGCGCCATGCTGCGCATCCAGCTCGACCTCACCGAGCAGGGTTGGCGGCAGATCGACCGGGTCACCGAGTTGGTATTCAGCTTCATCGAGCGGCTGCGCCAGGAGGGGATCGACCCCGAGCTGTACCGGGAGGAGCAGCAGCTGGCGCAGATGGAGTTCCGCTTTCGAGAACAGCCGGAGCCGACCCACCTGGTGATGCAGCTCTCCCAGGCCGCCACCCGTTACCCCACCGAATACCTGCTCGAGGGCGACTATTTTCTGGGTGAGTTCGACTCGCAACTGATCCGGCGCTACCTCGACCGGCTGCGGCCGGACAACCTGCTCCTGACGCTGGCGGGCAAAGGGGTGGAGAGCAACCGGACCGAGCCGCTGTACGACACCGCCTACGGCATCTACCCGATCGCCGCCGAACGGCTACAGCGCTGGCGCGAACCGGCCCTACCGGATCAACTTCGGGTGCGCCAGCACAACCCGTTCATCGCCTCTGACTTCAGCCTGGTCGAGGGGAGCGATAAATCCATCCCCGAGCAGGTGTGGTCAGAACCCGGCGCCCGCCTCTGGCACCTGCCCGACAGCGAGTTCAACCGCCCGCGGGCCGATTTTTATTTCACCCTGCTCTCCCCGGTGGCCAACCAAGGGCCGGCCCAGGCGCTGCTGGCCACCCTCTACACCCGCATGGTGGAGGATCAACTCAACGAGACGCTCTACGACGCCTCCCTGGCGGGGCTGTCGGTGCGTCTCTACCCCCACGTGCGGGGGATCAGTGTGCGTCTGTCCGGTTTCAACGACAAGCAGGCGCTGCTGCTCGAACAGATCCTGCCGGTGTTGCGCCAGCCGCAGCTGCAGCCGGCGCGCTTTGAACGCCTCAAACGGCAGCTGCGCGAGGAGCTCAGCAACAGCCTGAAGGACAAACCCTACAACCTGGCCTTTGATCAGCTCTACACGCAGTTGACGCGGCGCTGGTCGGCCAAAGAGAAGCTGGCGGCTCTGCCGGCGCTCACCCTGCACGAGCTGGAAGCGTTCTATCCGCTGCTGTTGCAGCCGGCGGAGCTGCGCCTGCTGGCCCATGGCAACCTGAACCGCGCCGAGGCGATCGCGCTGGCGCGCCAGGTGCGTACCCAGCTACAGCCCGACCGCCCCCCCTGGGAGGCGGTGCCGGCCGCGGTGGTGGAGCTGCCGCAGAATGAGTTTTTGCTCAGCAATCTGGAAAGCGAGCACCCCGACTCCACCGCCCTGCTCTACCTGCAGGCACCCGATGCCAGCCTGCGATCACGCGCTGCCACGGCCCTGCTCAACGAGATCATCACAACACCGTTCTACACCCGCCTGCGCACCGAGAAGCAGTTGGGGTATGTCGTTTCCAGCCACTTTCTGCCGCTACATGAGCGGCCCGGCGTGGCGCTGCTGGTACAGTCCCCCACCGCCGACCCCATCCGGCTGTACGATGAGTACACCCTGTTCCTGCAGCAGATGGTGGAGCGGCTGATCGCCCTGCCGGAACAGGAGCTGGAGCGCTACCGGCAGAGCCTGTTGAGCCGGATCAACCAGCGGGACAACGACCTGAGCAGCCGCAGCGACCGCTTCTGGCGCGAGATCGACCGCGGCAATTTCGCCTTCGACACCCGCACGCGGCTGAGCGCGATCACCCGCGAGCTGGGCCGGGCCGATCTGTTGCAGATGATGGAGCAGCTGCTGCAGCGAAAACTGCTGATTCGAGGTTTCGGCCGGGCGATCCGCGATCGGATCAGCCCGGTGGCGCTGCGGGATAGTGCCCAGCGGCTGACCGAGCTCAAGCAGCAGCAGCTGGGGGCGCCGCTGCCCTATCCGGGGTCGGGCCGCTGAAGTGGTACCGCCTCGGGCGCGGGCGGCGACTGCGCCGGCACCTCCATGAAGGTGCGCCCCGGCGCGATGATCTCGAACCCCGGATCGGCGGGGGCCGCTGTTTCTGGGGGCGCCTCCTCGGGCGCCTCCGCCCGGCCACGCCAGTCTGAATCACCGCTCTGCTCGTCACCCAGATAGAGCCCGGGAATCGCTTTGACCTCCTCTGTACAGATCCGCTCGAAGACACAGCGCTGAATCGCCTCGTCCAGCCGGATCTGGTCGAACACCCGATCTTCCCCCCGCAGCACCACCTCGGCCCGGGGCTCGATCACCACCGTCTGCACCGGCGGCGGCGCGGAGGGATAGACCAGTCGTACCGGTGGCAGCGGGCGTTTGCGATCGACCGGGGCCACTTCGTGCATTTTTTCCCGATCGAAATCTCCCCGGCTCATGCCATCGTAGGCATCACGCCCGTGGATCTGGCCATAGCTGAACCGGTCTATCCTCACCACATCGTAGGGGGGCCCCGGCGCCGGCGGTTCGGCCAGCGCCGTCGACAGGCAGGCCAGCGGCAGCCAGCCCCACAGCAGGCCGCTAAAAATCGCCCGGGTAGATCGATTCGGCATACAGGACCAACTCCTCCAGAATGTGACGCTCCCGCTCCGACAGGCTACCGGATTGGAGCATCGTATTCATCTCATTGAACAGTTGCGGCAGGCTGTAGCAGCCGCCATCGCCCTGTAGCAGTTTGCGACGGCGATACTCCTCCCAGTGCGCCGCCTCCTCTGCGGTCAGCGTGTAGGCAAAGTTGCGCGCCTTGTAGCGCAGCAGCATCTCCTCCAGCCGCGGGTCCTGGAACGGCAGGCGCAGCCCGGCCAACGCCTCCGGCTCGGATTGGCGCACCTGCGCCATCAACGCCCGGTCGTGATCGGAGAAAAACCCGCCGCTGTACAGCATCTGGTCGGGATCGTCCGCACCCGCCGCGCCCGGCTGGGCAAAAATATCGGCCACCTTGGCGGCCACGCCAGTGGCGTCGTGCAACATGCGCAGGTGTCGCCGGCAGAGCGCCCCATCGATCTGCAACCGCTCTGCCTCCGCGGCGGTGAGCATCTTCGCCGGAGCGATGATCGGGCAGCGGTTGGCCAGCACCTGCTTGAGCCCCAGCGGAGGGGCATCCGCCGGCCACTCCTCCCGCCGGGTGAACAGCAGCGTCCGCAGGGTGGCCGGATCGAGCTCGAACAGCGGCGTCGGATCGATGCGCAGATCCCACACCAGGGTGCTGTTGCGGTTGGTGGGGTGGGTGGCCAGCGGCGCGACGAGGGCGGCGTTGCCCCATTCCGCCGGATATTTGGAGGAGATATGCAGCACCGGCTTCATGTGCGCCACATCCAACTGCGCCTGAACCGCCCGCTTGCCACGGTGTTGCAGCACGTAATCGAACAGTTTGGGCTGGCGCTCCCGCACCAGCCTGGCGATGGCGATGGTGGCATACACATCCGCCAGCGCATCGTGGGCATGGCCGTGGTCGATGCCGTTGGCCCGGGTCAAGTCCTCCAGCCGCATGCTCGGGCGGCCATCATCGTAGCAGGGCCACTCGATCCCCTCCGGGCGCAGCGCCCGGGTCAGACGCAGCATGTCGATGATATCCCAGCGGGAGCAGCCGTTCTGCCACTCCCGGGCGTAGGGATCATAAAAATTGCGATAGAGCGTGTAGCGGGTGAACTCATCATCGAAACGGATGCTGTTATAGCCCACGCCACAGGTGCCGGGGTGGGCGAGCTCGGCATGGATGCGAGCGATGAACTCCGCTTCGATCACCCCCTCCCGCCGCGCGGTCTGGGGGGTGATGCCGGTTACCAGGCAAGCCTGGGGGTGCGGCACCACATCCTCGGCCGGACGGCAGTAGAGCACCAACGGCGCCGCGATGATATTGAACTGCGCATCGGTTCGCACGCCGGCAAACTGCAGCGGGCGGTCCCGCGCCGGGTCGGTGCCGGTGGTTTCGTAATCGTGCCAATAAAATGTATTCAAAACCAATCTCTCGTTTCAGCAGCCTGAATTATCATTTTTTCCTTTGTAATCATTGGATTAAATTATTTTATGCGGCCTTTTTTGCATTGGAGTCCACAGCATTTCCCGACGTTTCCCGCCCCTAATGCGCCCTCTTTGTACACCGGCGAGCTTTTCAGACAGGGCCACTTCCCATAGGGGCACATTTTGCTTGGAACCCCCATACCATGCCAATCACAGCAACTTTCCTCAAGGCGCATAACCGTCGGCGCAGATTATTTTCAGATCGCGATCACTCCTCCTACGTTTCTCACTTCACGCTCATAAGCATTATGGCGAACATCCCACCGCTCCACCGCGTGCCCAAAAACAGCCGACCGGGGCACCGCGCCGGTGCGGGCGGGAAGATGGCCCGACCGTGATCCTGGGCGTGGGCCCCCATTAAGCGGCTGTCAAGGCTTTTCCTAGCACTCCTCTGACCGGTAGAATGATCGCCCGCCCGCTCATCTGCATGCAAATAATGGATGCCGGGACTCTACCTCCGGCAGTGGTGACTGATGTTTGCAAACCTGTTCAAACCGAGATGGCGCCATTCAGATCCTGAAGTGCGCCTGAATGCGATCCGCAAACTCTCTCCGGCCCGGCCCGAGCAGGCCAGAATCCTGCGCCAGTTGGCCTTGCATGACGCCAGCCGGCAGGTTCGCGTGGTGGCTGTTGGTCGTCTCGATGATACCGACGCTCTGCTCGATGTGTTGGCGCGCTCCACCGACCCGGAGGTGCGCGAGCAAGCGGGCGCCCGTGTCAGCGAGTGTCTGCGCGGTGACGGTTCCGATCACCTGAGCGCCCTGCTCGAACGGCTGGATGACGCCGACGCTCGCGCCCGGATCATCCTCAATGTCAGCAACGAACGGCTGCAGCAGAGTGCCCTCAGCTGCATCGATGACGAAGCGGTGCTGATGCAGGTGGCGCTACATGCCCGCTTGGCCACCATGCGCCGCGAGGCCGCCCAACGGGTCGAGCGGGCCGACCTGCTGGAAAATCTGCAGCGGCTCAGCCGTGGCCGCGACAAAACCGTACACCGCATCAGCCGCGACAAACTCAACCGCCTACGGGAACAGGCGCGGCGTGAAGCTGAACAGGCCGAACGCCGGGCGCACCTGCTGCAGCAGGCCGAACAGCTGGCCACCGGGGCCGACCTGCAATTTTTGCACGCCCGTGCCCAGGCGCTGTCGCGGCAGTGGCAACAGCTACCAGCGGCCGACCATGCCAGCCACCACACCTTCCAGCGCTGGATGGAACAGATCGAGGCGCGGCTCGAAGCCGCCGCCGAGGCCCGGCGCCAGCAGCAGGAGCAGCTCGAGCAGCAGCGGCTGAACCAGCAGGCCACTCAAGAGCTGCTGGCCCAACTGGAGACGCTGGTCGCGGGCGATTCCCTCGAAGCACACCACCTGCCGCCGTTGCAGCAGCAATGGGATCAGTTGTGCCGCCGGCACCAACCCGACCGCGTGCAGCAACAGCAGTGGCAGCGCCTTGCCGGCCAGGCGGAGCAGCGTCTGGCCGCCAGCGAGCGGCTGCAGCGGCAAACCCCCCGGATCGAATCCCTGCTGCAGCAGGCGGAGAGCCATCCTGAGCAACAACTGCGCCGGGCCCGGCGTCTGGTGCGCGCGGTGGCGTGGCCCGACCCGCACCCCCTGCCACCGCTGCTGCAATCCCTGCAGCAACGGATCACCGTGCTGCAGCAGGCGGTTGAGCAGATGACCGCGCACGCCAACCGGCAGAAGGAGGAGCGGCAACAGCAGCTCGACCGGCTGCAGCAGCACCTCGAGCAGGGCGAAATCAGTACGGCCGACTCCCTGCACGCCTCCCTCGCCCCCCACTTCACCGCCTCCTCGGGCACGCCAGACCCGCTGGAATCCCGCTTTCGCCAACTCACGGCTAGGCTGGCCGAACTGAAGGACTGGCGCGGCTTCGCCGCCAACGGCAAAAAGGAAAAGCTGTGCCAGCAGATGGAGGCGCTGGTGGGAGCCGATCTGCCCCCGCAAACCCTGGCCGACCGGGTCCGCGCCCTGCAACGGGAGTGGAAGCAGGTCGATCGCACCGACACGGTGCACTCACAACCGCTCTGGAAACGGTTTCACGCCGCCGGTGAAACCGCCTATGCCCCCTGCCAGGCGTGGTACAACGCCCAGCGCGAGCAGCGCGCGTACAACCTGGAGCAGCGCCGCGAAATCTGCGCCCAGCTCGAGCGTTTCATTCAGGCGATGGACTGGAGCCAGGCGCAGTGGCCGGCCGTCGAGGCGATCTGCCGCACCGCCCGCGAGGAGTGGCGCCAGTATTCACCGGTGGATCGAGCGCCGGGCAAACCGGTGCAGCAGCGGTTTAATGGCCTGCTGCGCGAGCTCGATGGTCACATCCGGGCCCACCGCCAGGCGTGTGCCGAGCGCAAGCAGGCTCTCATCGCCCGCGCCGCCGAACTGGCCCGCGCCGACGATATCGAAGCCGCCGCCCGGGAAGCCAAACAACTGCAACAGCAGTGGAGCGCGACCGGCGCCACCTTCCGCAATCGTGAGCGGGAGCTGTGGCGGGCCTTTCGGGAACAGTGCGACCTGATCTTCAGCCGGCTCCGAGAGGCACGCAAGGCGCGGGCCGGGCAACCCCCCTCCGCCACGCGGGAAAAAACCCTGGCGGGCCGACCGCTGCAGACGTTGCAACGGTTGGCCCAGCTGGCCGAGCAGGCCGAGGAGGAGCTGGCGGAAAGCGGCCACTGCGACACTCTGTCGACCCTGTTGACCGAGGCGATCACCGCCCCCTCCCCCGGCGAGCCGTGGCGGGAGCGGATCGGCCAACGGCTGGAAGCGATCCGTCTGATCAGCGCAGGCAGCCGCTCCATCGAACAGCAGCTGGCACTCTCCGAGGCCAAGGCGCGAGAGCTCTGCATTCGCCTGGAGATCATGCTCGGCCACCCCACCCCGGAGGAGGATGAGGTGCTGCGCATGGAGTACCAGATAGAGCGGCTCGGCCAAGCCCTGGCCGAACAGGCCGACCCACCCTCCGCGGCGGCTCTGCAGGCCCTGGAGCTGGAATGGCTGACACTGCCGTTTGGGTGGCAGCTGACCGATCTGCACCGGCGCTTTGCCGCCGTCAGATCAGCCGGCTGAGGCCACCAGCTGGTCAGCCAACCGCTCCGCCAGCGCCAGCAACGGCGCGGCCCGCTCCAGCCCGTCGATGAAGCGTTGGGGAATGCCGGACAAACCCACCATCGCCCCGCTCAGGGCGCCGGTCAGCATGGCGCGCGCCAGGTTCTGGCCGCCGCCGTTGAGCGCGTGTAGCACCGCCGATTCGAAGTCGTCCGGGAAGCGGGCCGCCAGATAGTAGGCGGCCGGAAACTGATGGTAGACCGCGCAGGGCAGGCCATAGAGCAGACTGACCTGCGCCGCGGGTTCGATCTGGATCGCCGGCGAGTGGACGGCGCGGGCGATACAGGAGGGGGTGAGCAGCGCGTCGGGAGAGGCGAACAGCCCTGCATGACCCACCTCTTTCTGCGCCCGCGCGGGGGCCTCGAGGTTACCCTGCGTGATGGTGTGAAACGGCAGCTCGCCCGCCTTGACCCGAGCCATCAGCTTGCCGGAGAGATCGCCATCGAGGCGCTCCCCCTCCACCAGCATACCGAGCACCGCAGCGTAGGCGGTGGTCATGGCCATGACGGTGCCATCCGTTTGGGTCAGGGCCGTATTGGCCGCGACCGAGCGGGCCAGCGCGCCGGGGGCGAGGGCGTAGCGCACGGCGATGGCGATGATCCGCTCCGCGGCCTCGGTGTTGTCGGCGTTGCCGCCGATGGCGCCCCAGGGTAACCCCTGCTCCACCCGCTTGTGCCAGGCATCCCGCATGGACTGGCTGGTGTAGCCGCCCGGGCCACCCATCGGCGTACCATCCAGTTGGGGGAAGAGCTCCGTGTCGAGGCGACGGCAGAAGTCGGCTTCGTCATAGCCGGCGCACTCCGCCAAAGAGCGCAGCGTCATCTCCAACAGGATACCCGATTGCGAGGGCTGGCCAGGTTCGAGCCCGGCGTGGTAGCGCCCGGGACGGGGGCGGGTATAGGTGTCGATCCACGGGCCGTAGTCAGCGACCAGTTGCTCCAGATCGTAATACCAGTGGGGCCCGACCCCCAGAGCGTCGCCGATGAAGGCCCCCATCAGGGCACCCACGGCCCTGTCGCGCAGCCCGTCGCGGGTGGTGGTTCCCATGTTTGCTTGCATACAGTTACCTCACTCGACGCAGGCTGATGCACGCACCCGCCCGCGGATGATGAAAAGGATCGAACCGTTCAGACTCAGCGTAGCCGCCAGGGCGATCACCCGCCAGGGGGGTACACGTCATGCCCGCTTTGGGCCATGATCGTCGTTCAAGCCGGCAGGGGACGTTTGCCATCCACTGTGAATGCCTCTATCGAGAAGCTAAACGGCGCGCCGTACTCACAGCTTTGAATGTCACCCTATCCGGCGTCACTTCACAACACCATGTTTCACCGGACCTCGGAGTCCGATCGGAAAATGGCCGTGGCGTGAAAAGCGCCGCGCACCATGCCGCTTCGTTAGCGCGTGCTGACTCATACTCAAACGCTTCCCCCCCCATCTCACTCCCCAGGGCCTGGGGTGCAGAGCAGTCCGCGGGATGTGTCAAGACTGCACGGTGATCAAGGAAAGGGGGCTGCTGAAATTGGATACCACGGTCAGTCCGATAACCCACCGTGAAAACCGTATGCTCGTTTCTCGGTTTATCGGCCGGCGGCTGGCGGCTGGCCCGGCATAGAGTTCAGGGATCGACGGGGGTTACCCATCGGGTGAGCTGAACAAAATGGGCCGGTGCGCCGCCAGCCGCACTCCGACCCGCTCCCGTTCGCGCTGGCGCCGCACCCCCCGGTGCAGCACCTCGACCTCGCTACCGCTGGGCAGACGAATACGGTAGCGGGTCATATCACCCTGAAACTGCGCCGAGACCACCTCACCGGGCACCCCGCCATCGCGGCTCAAGAAAAGATCATGCGGGCGCAGGAACAGATGCACGGTCTCGCCCACCTCCGCCGCCAGCGGTTCGGCCAACTCGATCGACCCCAGCTCCGTCGCCACCACGCCGGCGGCCATCACCCTGCCCGGGAACAGCTCCCCCGCGCCGACCAGGGCAGCCACAGAGGGGCTGACCGGCCGGTAGTAGATCGCCTCGGGGGTGCCCCACTGCCGTAGCCGACCGGCCTCGAGAACGCCGATTTTGTCCGCGATGGTGAACGCCTCCTGTTGATCGTGGGTCACCATGATAGCGGTGATGCCGCGGTACTCGAGAATCTGGCGAACCTGGCGCGACAACTGCCGCCGCAGCTCGGTATCCAGATTGGAGAACGGCTCATCCATCAGCAGCAACCGGGGGGCGGGCGCCAGGGCGCGGGCCAGGGCCACCCGCTGCTGCTGCCCGCCGGAGAGCTCATGCGGATAACGCCGACTCAGATCGGGCAACTCCACCAGCTCCAACACCTCCCGGACCCGCCGCTGCCGCTCGCTTTTGGGGACGCGCCCCAGACCAAAGGCGATATTGTCGGCGATGTTCAGATGGGGGAACAGGGCGTAATCCTGAAACACCATCCCCATGCCGCGCCCCTCCGGCGGCACCTGCCCGGCGGCGCTGCTGAGTAGCCGATCGCCGAGCCAGATCTCACCCGCCCGAGGGGCGACGAAGCCCGCCACGGCGCGCAGCAGGGTGGTTTTACCACAACCACTGGGGCCCAGCAGGCAAGCGATCTCGCCCGGTTCGATCGCCAGGCTGAGATCGCTCAACACCGGCTGCGCCGAATATCCACAACAGAGCTGTTCAATACGAAGCTGAGCTGCCATCCAACCCTCTGACAAATCGTGTTAGTGAGAACCCGATGATAGATGAAAATCATTCTCAAATCATCCGAGCGCAGCCAGCAACCGCTCCCAGTCGAAGGCCGGGCCGGGATCACTCTTGCGACCGGGGGCGATATCGCTATGGCCGACGATGGTGTCGGGGCTCAGCAGCGGATAGGTCGCCAACAGCGCCCGGGTCACCGCGATCAGCCGCTCATACTGGGCCTCACTGTAGGGGAGGTGATCGGTGCCCTCCAACTCGATCCCGATGGAGAAATCGTTGCAGGCGGTTCGCCCCCGAAAGCTGGAGCGGCCCGCATGCCAGGCCCGCCGATCGAAGGGGACGAACTGGGTCAGGCGCCCATCACGCTCGATCAGCAGGTGGGCGGAGACCTGCAACCCCTGAATCGCGGCGAAAAAGGGGTGGCCCCCGGGCTCCAGCCGGTTGGTGAACAGCTCCGCGATATGGCCGCCACCAAACTCGCCCGGGGGCAGGCTGATGTTGTGGATCACCAGCAGGGAGACCTCTCGCCCGGGGCGATCGTTGCAGTTGGGCGAAGGTAGAAAACACGCCCCCCGGATGCGATGCTGCTCTATCTCCACGTTCACCTCCACGTTCACCTCCACGTTCATCTCCACCTTCACCGGAACCGACCCCCCCCCAACCTGCGCACAGCGCACGATTTCAGCTAGAATAGCCGCTGCAAAATCACAACATACCACAAGGCCCCACCCATGCTGACCCTGAGCGAACTACGCCCCACCATCGAAGCCAACGTCCGCACCGCCCTGGAGGAAGATCTCGGTGGCGGAGACATCAGCGCCGAGCTGATTCCTGCCAGCGAGTGGGCGCAGGCGCGGGTGATCTCACGCCAGACGGCGGTGATCTGTGGTCGTGCCTGGGTGGATGAGGTGTTTCGCCAGCTAGATCCTAACGTCCAGCTCCAATGGCTGGTTGAGGATGGTGACAAGGTCGAGCCCGATCAGCTGCTGTTGCGCCTGCAGGGCCCGGCCCGTTCACTGCTCAGCGGTGAACGCACCGCGTTGAACTTCCTACAAACCCTCTCCGGCACCGCCACGCTGAGCCACACCTACGCCCAGCGCGTGGCCGGCACCCCGGTGCGCCTGCTGGATACACGCAAAACGATCCCCGGCCTGCGGCTGGCGCAAAAATACGCCGTCAGCTGTGGCGGCTGCCACAACCACCGGCTCGGCCTCTTTGATGCGTTCCTGATCAAGGAAAACCATATCATCGCCTGCGGCGGCATCGAACAGGCGATCGAAACCGCCCGTCACAACCACCCGGACAAGCCGGTGGAGATCGAGGTCGAAACGGAAGTGGAGCTGGAACAGGCACTGCGGGCGGGAGCCGATATCGTCATGCTGGACAACTTCAGCCCCGAGCGGATGAGGGCTGCGGTCAAGCAGGCCGCGGGCCGTGCCAAACTGGAAGCGTCGGGGAACATTACGGATGAAACCCTGCTCCAGTTTGCCAACACAGGAGTGGACTATATCTCCATCGGCGCCCTGACCAAACACTGCCAGGCGGTGGACCTGTCGATGAGGATGGTGGAGGGGTAACGCTGCGCCCTTCCAACATTACGACCGCCAGAGTCAAAATCCAAATCACCCCCTCGCCGGCCCGTTTCTACAGGGCCGGCGACGCAAAAAGGTGCGATCAGCCGATCACTCAGGGCGTGAAGGAATGCTTTTCAGGCTGTGACGGTCAGGTCGACACTAGAGAACGCTTTGTGATCCAGTCGCTGTCACTGGAACACAGTTATTCCCCCCACCTTCTTGCCTGAAGAAATTCGAATTTAAATCGGTGCCTTCAACAACTGCGACGATAAGAAGCCAAATTATCATTACCGCTTGCATTAAAGGCACCTGATTCTATCTACCCACAGAATTCAGCGTATTACTCATTGACCTCATTAAAGAAGTCAGCCACGAGACGGTTGAATCGATCGGTATGTTCAATTTGGGTCCAATGCCCACAGCGACCGAAAACATGCAACTGCACACGATCTATGACTTCAGCCAAGTGCAAGCTGCTAGATAACGGAACCACCCGATCCTCTCTGCCATGGACAATCAATGTTTCATTGGAGAGACTCTTGAGCTCTTCATCGGAGCTGGCCAAAGAGTCTACCCACCGCTGGCGCGGAGCTGGGAACATGCTGGAGAATGATTCCTGAACCCCAGGGCGAATACTTGCTTTATACCGCACCTCTGCCAGTTCATCGCTCACCAGGGAACGGTCAAAAGCAAAGAGGTCGAGCAATTTACGCATATTCTCTATGGAGGGCTGGTAACCCCAAACTGCGTCGAGCCCCTCTGTAAGCTTGAAACGGGTACCAGCGGCCCCCATCAGAACCAAGCGATCCACTCGTGCTGGATGCCTTAGAGCGGTGGCAAGCGCGAGCCCGCCTCCAAAGGAGTTACCCACAATATGAGCCTTTTCAACGTCCAAGGCATCCATAAAACCGATGATATGCTCCACCCAATTATCCATGGAGAACTCGTAGCCTTCGGGCTGCTCGGTATAGCCAAAGCCAACCATATCCGGCGCAATTACACGATAGAACTGGCTTAGATAGGGAATATTCAGACGCCAGTTGGCGTAGGCCGTCACACCCGGTCCAGAGCCGTGAACCAGAATGACTGGGTATCCTTCTCCAACGTCGTGGTAATTGGTTTTAATACCTGCCGCCACAATGCTCTTGCCGATTTCAGGGTTTGTCATCTCTCAATCCTCATTTTTCGAAATATTGGGTCACTATGTTTCTGCAGGCGTGCTTACCCCGGTAAAAAGCAGGGGGTTAAAACTTGTAGGTGTATGCAAAACCCAAACTATCTTGGGAATGTTTAACCTCTATAGGATCAGAGGTATTGGGCAGTCTGGAGTTGGTCATTGTCTCTTCGAACGAATGGGTCCAGGCGAAATCAACCCTACTAGCCTTTGACCATTGATAGGAAAACCCTAACGACCCAAATGTGTTGGGAATTGCCGGAATCACCGCAAGTACAGTACTAGAGCGTAGCGCCTGAGATGCGAATCGTACCCCGCCACGTAGCGTCCACTTTCCTATCATATAGGCGGCACCCAGCGACAGTGTCGTTTGATCTTTGTAATTCTGCGGCAGCAGAATATCGATATTTTGGCCACTATCCGCCACAAAACCAAGATCGATATCTTCCATCGCATCCTCCCAGAAGATTCTCGAGAGGTCAGCCGCCAACAACCACTGGCTGCCGATCTGATGGCTTATCCCCAGATTCAATTGCGCGGGTGTTTGAAAGTCCCGAATTTTAACCGTTCCAGGCAGCGCTATTTGTCCTGCCACTGCATCAACCGCCGTCAGAACGCCATCACCCTTCATATCCCCGATATGGCTCTCCATGGAATAAGCAACGCCTATCCGGGTATCCGGGCTGTACTTGTAGATCATACCTACACGCCCTCCATAACCCCAGGCATCGACACCACTTGCAACCGGGTGGGTTCTTGAAAAGCTAAAATGCGCGCCACGAAGGTCGGGCAAACTTCCAAGTACAGGCAACAGTGAACCTCCCGCGCGACCAGACCCTATAAGCGAGCCCACTTGATCCGCCCCCATCAGCATTTCAAGGTTCAGACCTTGCCACAGGGCATCGACACTGGCTCCGACTACAAACTTGTCATTAACCTCATAGCTGGCCGCAAACGGGATATTCATGGTCAGCAGCCGACTGGAAGAGTCCAGACCCGTATCGAGCCCACCGGTGGCGCGGGAGAGAAAACCGTCATTACCGTACTCTGTCCCTACCCCACCTTGGGCAAAGGCGCCAACACCAAGCACCAGAGGGCCGTTGTGATAGGTGTAGGCTAATTGTGGAGCAGCGTATGGGCCGCGGTTTTTTGAACGATCATCGGAGGATGAGACTTCCCCTGTGGCTTGGTCTTTAGCCTTGATGTCGGGCAGCACAACATCGAATCCTACATGAATCTCAGAACCCTGCCCCATCAAAGAGAGGGTCGCGGGGTTTGTCATCATGCCCGCTGCACCCACATCAAAGGCAGTCGCGGCCCCGCCCATCGCTGCGGAAATTGGACCATGTCCAACAAATCTCAATACGTCACTGACCGCCAGAACATTTCCGGAGATCATCATCAAGCCTGCAATAGCAGATATTTTTTTTATTTTTACCTTCATATTTATTTTTACTCCCGACTATAGTAAGTCAGTAGATGTTATTTTCTTCGTACTGACTTATGGCCCCACATGGCGGTTCGGTTATGGCGCGTCACTACCCAAGAGGGGTCTTTCACATCGCGAGCACCCCAACCAAATTCAAGCTCAAACCCGGATGGTGTCGCAGCATAAAAAGAAACCATGTGGTCGTTGACGTGACGTCCGAGCGTGGCAGTAATCATGCTGGATGCGCTACTGTCATTCTCCTCTGCCCGCAGGTTTGAGTCGATCGATTTGTCGGTCAACCCATCGAGTCGGTCGAGAGTGTGGCCTACATCATCAATGGTAAGGGCCTGCATCATGATATGGTGAACCCGCTTGGGTAGCGGTGCCTCCGCGATGGCCATGGTATGGTGGCGACCATTGCAATGCAGGAAGTAGCCTCGCACCGTGAGCTCTGGGCCCATGGCGATGTCAATTACATCTGATAATTCAAAGCCCAACAGGTCCGTATAAAACGACAGGCCTTTCTCGATATCTGGAACCGCATAGAAATAATGGCCCAGTCCTTGCTCTCCGGTAACGAATCCACTGACACCTGTAGGAGAGACAAAAGGCTGTTCAAATAACTCTGTCGCCCCATAGTAAAGCTCCAGAGACAAACCAAACGGATCTTTAAATGAGATCAACTCCATCACGCCACGCTTTTCTGCCAGTTCAGTGTCGCCCGTCTCAACCTGAACCCCGGCTTCACGTAGCCGTTCTGTCATTAGCTTCAGCGCCTTGGGATTGGCCACTTCATAGCCCGCCAATTCAAGGTCATCAGCCTCGCCTTTTTCAACCGCGAATCGCCAGCTCCTTGAATCCATGCGATACAACGCCTTCTCATCGGAGCCATCCACCTCCATCAATCCCACCTTCTTGGTAAGATAGGATCGCCACGCTGGTACATCACTTACAGAGAACCTCATGTAGCCCAGGCTTTTAATACCCATTTTATATATCCTTATTTTATATTTAGCTTATCAAGAAGGTCTTCGCCTCCGGCCACAGAAAAGAGTCCGCGGACACCCATGCCACCGTCGTAGTTTAACAGTGCACCCGTAGCCGGGGCGGAATCTCCTCTTGTGGCGAAAAACACATAGGCCCCTGTGTACTCATCAACTTCAGGCATACGACCGATTGGCAGTACGCTTTTCAGCATCTCGCCCAACGAGATCTCAGATATGGACTTATCGCTCATACCCAATGAACCTGGTCCTGAGAGGCTTGTATTCATTCCGCCAACACCGATACCATTAACACGTACATACGGAGCCAGTTCGTATGCAAGCTCACGCACCAAACCAACGACTGCATGTTTTGTTGCCGTATAGAGAGGTCCACCGCCGTTGGGATAAAAGCCGGCATTTGAAATCGTGCATATAATGCTTCCACGGCTGGCAACGAGAGCCGGCAAGCAAGCCTTTGCAGCGAGAATATAGCCCTTTACATTTATCTGAAACACTTCATCAAACGCTGTGTCGATATTATCATCCGGCAGATCGACAAGGGGCATGTTGTAATCCCATATTCCCGCATTGGGTATCAACACATCGATTTTCCCGAACGTGTCAACACATTGCGTGACCGCTCGTTTCAGATCTTCCAAAGAACGCACATCACCGGCAATCGATACCACTGCATTACCGTGTTCCTGCTCCAGCTGGCGAACTCGATCTGGAGATTTATCGAAAACAGCAACCTTGGCACCTTCCTTGACGAATCTATCTACCAGAGCTCGTCCCAATCCTGACGCACCCCCAGTGATAAAGACCACTTCATCTTTTAATTTCATAACATATTTGCCCAAATGGAATTTTTTAGACTTTCACAGTTATCGTTATCCGATGGTGCTAAGCCTTGGCTTTCAAAAAGTCCCTCAGGCTGAATTGAGGATCAGTCAGCTCTGGCGTAGAAACAGGAACACCCCGTGTCACCAAACGGCTTGCAATCGAAAAATCTCGTGGATCATCAATGGATATGGCCGCCTCCACACGGCTATCCAGCACCCTGAACAACAGACGGGAATCACTCTTTTCGTTATGTCGCACAACAATCTCACCAGGACCGTTGATATCGCCGACCATCTGGATTCTGTGCCCTGCAATTTCAGTCCAGGAGGATGGGACCTGAGGGGAAGGCTGTGGCTTACCCAGCATGGCACGAGCAGCGATTTCAGCCTCTACCTGACTGTTCTGGTAGGTTTCAAGTGAGCGCTGCCCTCCCGATCTCAGTGGCCATGCAGCTACATCCCCTGCCGCGAACACTCTGGGGTCTGAGCTTTTCCCAGTGGCATCGACGAGTACACCACCACCCGGTTGGCACTCAATACCAGCTGCACGAGCCAGATCATCGGCCGGCTCTGCCCCAATGCTTACCAGAACGGTGTCAGCTTCAATTTGTCGACCATCGGTGCACACAACCGCACGCACCCGCTCGTCGCCTTCGAAACGCAAAGCCTGCGCATTTCGCTCGACATGAACGCCAAAACGTTCCAATTCGTTACGGCACCACTCGCCAGTTTCACGGCCCAGAACACGTAACAGCAGTTCGTCCCCACACTCCAAAACGGTGACATTGGTACCAAAACCAATAGCGGTGGTTGCCACCTCACACCCGATCAGACCACCACCAACGATCACCAACGACTTGGCCGATACCAGTGAATCCTTCAACAGGTGTGTATCTTCAAGTGTTCGCAGTGTATGAACACCTGGCAGATTGCCGCCCTCTGCCTGAATCCGCCTTGCACGCGACCCCGTCGCCAAGAGCACATAGTCGTAGGGAATGTGGCCACCGGACTGCAAATGAACCTGCCGGTTTGCGACATCGATTTCAGTCACCCGCTCTGCAAGATGGAGCGTTATGTTAGCTGACTTACTCCAGTCAGGCTCCAGGATCGCTGCGGGTTCATCCACCTTTCCCGCCAGAAGCTCCTTCGACAGACACGGTCGATCATAGGCAAGACGGGACTCATCTCCTATCAGGTGAATTGCCCCCTCATATCCTTCAGCGCGCAGGCAGCGAGCTGCAGTTACTCCGGCAAGGCCGGCGCCAATAATAACAATTGAATTACTCATGATGCATAATACCCAGCGTCAAAATCAACGAGAACATCATCGCCCTCGATTTTAATCGGAAACACTTTGAGCGGTTCGCATGGAGGTGCCGCCTTTACCTTGCCCGTGCGTACACAGAACTCACCCATATGCAGAGAGCACTCGACAATGTCACCTTCGAGGTAGCCCCCTTCAGATAATGACCAATCTCCATGAGTGCATCTATCTTGTGTCGCGAATAGCTCACCATCGACGTTGAAAATCGCGACATCTCCCTCGCTACCTTTAACCCTCAGGGCTTCACCAACGGGAATGTCAGATACCTTACATGCTACGGAAAATGTCATTTCTTTATTGTCTCCTAACACTTGATTTGATCCGCGACTCAATTTACAGGTAGGAATTAATAAAATTCACCCATAAGAACCCATGTTTGGGGTCTTATGGATGAATGGCGGGTGCGTTATATCAATCAGAAGAATTGGCTAAGATTGTTAGCAGTAACCGTACTCTGGTCGAATAGGATTGTCCGTCGAGAAATCTTGAAACCGAACCCATCGGGCACACGGTGCAAGATATCCCTGCGTTCACCAACGTATATGTCGGTCATACGCTCCAGTCGGTTCCTGTAGCAAAGAAATGCGGAACAAACCTCCAACGTATCGGCATCCTCTGTTTCACGGACGATCACATTGGTGACAATGTGCCGACTGCGGGAAGCAGGATCTTCGGTCCAGTTCAAGCCTGACAACCTTCCGCGGATGCGCGCCCGTAAGCTCGCATAATCTTCGTCGAAGTGGGCATTGCCTCCTGGAGGAATGTACTCCAGAGCCTTGTCCCGGGTGGTGTGATTGGTTCGAAGCGGCATCCAGTACCGAATATCTTCGGTCATCAACCCCAGCCACTCATCGTATTTCTGGTAATCAAGCAACTGGGACTCGCGATAATAGAACTGTTCCACCGCATATTGCAGCTCACGATCAACGGGTTTCAGTGGCCATTCGATCGGTTTAGTAAGATCATTATTTGACATTTTATAATCCTTCTATCTTTCTTTTAGGCGCCGGCACCAGACTTAGTCTTTAAGCAAAGCGAACCCCTGACTTGGAACCGATGCCTTTGGAATTCAGCTAGACTAAAATCCGCAAGGATGAGTCGATTATCTTTCACCGCCTCAACCCGCTTTCGCATTCCCTAGCTACACAAGCGACAGTAAATAGAGAATGCGATCACCTTTTCGGTGCTTTTAGTCCTTCGGCCACAGGGTTTCCCAGCTCGGCTCAGACATCATACGAGTCCAGTGGTGATAAAATCCTCGCGCGGCCTCTTCGCTATAGACGTAGCTAGTCTTTCCAGGAAACTCTGGGTTATTTTTATTCGGTACGCCGGCACCCATCTGAGCACAGAAGGGTTGACTTCTCGCTTTATAACCCCGCAGCACTCGTTGAACTTCTACCCAGTTTTCGCCGTCGTCCTGCTCATAGGTTCCACCCTGGTTGAAGGTGAAAATGTTCTTCCTGCGATACTCTTCTTTGATTTCCTCAGGCGCATCGGCGTCCACTACAATGAAAGACCACACTTCGACCTCATGGGGTCCGCGCGGATGCCAAGTACGGACGGTGTTGATTCCGGGAAGGAATGAACAGGTCGGGAAAATGGTCATGTGCTGTGCAACCATCCGGTTAGCTGGGAGTTTGTTCCCCAACCGTTGCTGAGCACGCTCAGCAGCAGGCCCTTTGGTCCAGTAATCGACCACTTTGGGCCCCATAATGGCTTGAAGGAGCGCGAAATCATCGTTGAACCAACCGGTTCCGTGCCCACCCCATTTGGCTCGGAACTGGTTGCCGGTTGACGGCAGCTTCACCTGAGACAGATCCATGTCGGGCGGAAGGCTGGATACCACCCCTGCCAGATGCGACATCGTGCCTGCGTGGTACATATCGCTACAGAACTGCTCGGCGGCAAATTTCCAGTTGCATGGAATTACCGTTTTCTGCATCCCAGTGATGACCTCGGTACCCGCTTCGGTCCGATCAAGCATCGTATCCATATAGGGGGTTGCGTCGCTCAAATAGGTGAGCAGATCCGGTGCTTCTTCATCCCAGTTGGCGAAAATCAAACCTTTGTAGGTATCCACACGCGCTTGCAGCGGACCCCAATCGGCCTTATCAAAGCCACAGTCACCCTCTTTCTGGTCACAGAACGCTTCCTTCTCGTAGGGCACGTTGACGAGATTTCCAGCGGTATCATAGGCCCAACCGTGATAGGTACAGGTGAATGATTTTGCGTTCCCGAAATCCGCACGCTCAATACGCATGCCACGATGCCGGCACTGGTTCAAGAAGACTTTGATGCTTCCATCTCTCTGTCGCACGACGATAACAGGATCTTCACCCATATAAGTTGTGATGTAGTCACCAGCTTTGGGAATGTGCCCCTCATGCCCAAGAAGCAGCCAGGAACGAGCAAAGACTCTTTCAAGCTCAATCTCATACAGATCCTGGTCTGAGTAAACACGAGGATCTACCAGCCCAACTTCCTGATCCACCAGCTTTCTGATCTGCTCACCAGACCAATGATGTACCCATTTGATAGGCTTTTCGGTCATTTCACTGTTGTTCATTATTGAACTCCTATTGCATTGCCTTCTTCCAAGATGCTCTGTTAGAGCACAACCAAGGTTCTTGTTTTTGTACCAAAAATAGAATCTATAGTGCCGGTAGCAGTCTGAACCAAATATGCCAATAAAACCAAACATATCGGGCTTCGACCCCGTTTAGTCTGCCCGAATGAACGCGTCTCGATGCAGATTTCAGAATTAAGCATTGTAATTAGTGCAAAGTAAATAAGCCTCTAGGTGCTTGACTTTAGCCACTATAGCTCTGCCTATTTCATTTCTTGGCCATTGTGTCGCGCTGACTGGCAAGTGGCTATCCGTTTTTTTAAATCGCTATCCGTTTCTTAAGGGACAAACGTGGTCACGCTGAGCCTTCACCCGCCGGGCAAGGCAGTCTCGGGCCCGGCACCCACATGCTTCGGTTCGGAGGCCAGCCGGATTCGGTTGATCCAGATCATGACACGAGCTCTCGGAGCCAGTGGGCGCAGTCTTGAAAACGGATGGGCTCCTTGTCTATGGGTCAATCTACAGTGAGACGGTGTGGCGGCCTGACGGTTACCACAGGAATGGATGATATTTGTCTGGATAGTAGACGGTCGGGTAAACGCAGGTGGTGAGCGCTGAGTACAAGCTCCCGCTTGTCGCCGCCCTGCAAACCGGTGAAGAATGCCACCAATGCCTCACCGGTTCCTGAAAATCATACGGGACTCGACACGCAATCAGGTTAGTTGATGAGGTTGGCTTCTGCACGGGTACGACGCAGAGTCTCCGATGGCAGCTCCCCGAAAGCGTACTTATAGTTATCGGCGAAGCGACCGAGATGCAGGAATCCGTAGTCAATCGCTGCTTCGGTGACACTCCTCACCGCAGAGTCAGGGTTACTCAAGTGAGCATAAACGGCTTCCAATTTGCGCTGACGTATGAATCGCATGGGTGTCGTACCCGCATGCTTTTTGAATAGTTCATATAAAGCGGGAGCACTCATATCTGCCAGTTCGATCAGCTTCTCCAAGCATATACTCTGCTTGATGTTGTTCAATATAAACTCTTCCAGACGTTCGAATGAATCACTGGCACAACTCAACGGCTCGTGGATGATATTACTTCCGGGTATGGAGAGCAACTTACTTATTAAGAGCCTGGCATAGCGCCCGCCCACCTGAAGATGAGACTGACTACTATCCGCTTCCTGACAAACCAAATCAAGCAAACCAATTAGGCTATCCTGCTTTGCGGTACGGTAAAGCGGAGCGAAGCGCACCATCGATCCCGAGTAACTCCACCTATTTTCGTTACAAACCTCGTGAACCAATCGAGCGGGAATCTTTACAAGAAGCTTCTCGTAATTGTCTGAGTAGGTAAGATCCAAAAGACTATCAGGGTTTATCAATAATAATTCACCGGGAGCCAATATATGCTCTTCACCACCCGTTTTCAATGAACAGAGCCCTTTAAGCACGAGGTGCACATGGTAGAGACCTTCACGTTCATGCGACAAGACTGCGGCTCTATCACCGTAGCACATTTGGAAGAGCTCCAAGCCGCCAATCTCGGCATGCTTTAGATCAACCTTTAGATTATTAATGCGGTTTTGGAAAACTCGATGGGAGCCGGCATGCTCGTTGGAATAATCGACAGCATCGCTAAGGCGGCAACTACTTAAAATTTGGCTTTTTTCACTTAACTGACAAAAATGCATTACCATTACCCTCTACTCCTGAATTCGTGACCTGATCCACCGGTGCAGCGCACCTGAGCCAAATTCGGCACTGCTTCAAAAAGTTGATCTCAACTTGACCCCGCCGGGCTCTGGCCGTGCCATCGGCGTGACTTCAGCCTCGACAACCTCAATAACTGATGTTTTTTTGATCAATTTCATCGGCGCAGACATCGCGTGCCCTCTCGTTCCTGATCCTCGGTGGTTTGGTAGGTTCGTAACCTTGGTCAGGCCGATCCGTAGTCGCAGCCGAACGCCTTGAAGCCAGGGTGGTGTCGCCCAAAGTGCAAGCTGAGTCGGCGGCCACTGCTGACCAGACGTCAGGCCATATAAAATAAATAAGCTCCTGCATCACCGTTTCCAGCCGTCGACGTTTGGTTCGGTGACGGATCGGGGCGTCCGGTCCCAGCAGTGCCCGCTATCCCATCCAGCGTAGGATGTTGTAAACCGGGTGTGATGATCTCGGTGTTGAACTATTTGAATGCGAAGGTGCGCATGGCCATGGTAGAACATCACTTTTTGGGTGAATGGAGGATGGCACCCCTTTTACCGTCGCAGACCTCGTGGCCCTGGGCAGGGGGAGGATGTAGATTTTGAGTCACGGAGTCGAGTTTTTGTATTTTTTTTATTGATTGACGACCTGCATGATCGAACCGCTCACCGATATAGCGGACACAGGTATACGACATCTTGCTTTAGGTCAAAATTGACTTATCACTGGATCCGTGAACCCAAATACCCCACCCTCCAGAGCCTGTCCTGTACTAGCACACATCCGGGCGATATCAGTGCGTTGCACACCAAGCCAGTTGCTTTCGGCGGCTCACGCACACTTTCATTCTCCATCAATACCAAACCGAAGTCTATACACCTCATAGCGGCCTGACCCGGTAGGCTGCTGGTCTGAACCGGCATAGATCGCTCGTCAGAACACTGTCCTCTGATCGCAAAATGAACAATCTCAGGCTACTGGCCGACCTTGACCTACAACTTTGCGGGTATCAACCACTTGGTGTTGACTGTAGCTTGGTGTAACTTGGCCTCAAAGGTGCCCGGGCAACTACAGTGAGGAGCGCAGTGAGGAACAGAGCCGTCCAACGCACGCTGCTGATGAACAACCCGAGCATGTTGTTTCCAAGCAAGAAACCTGAACCCGCCTGAACCGAGGAAGCCGGCATGACAAAAGCAAGACTTTTTTTTATCGCCATCGGCGTTTTTTACATCATCAACCTCATTGGCACGCTTCCCTTCGGCACCTTGAGCTTGTTTGGCACGATGTACCCAAACGTCGAACTGCATGTGGATCAACCGATCTTCACCCTGCTGCAAGATGCCTGGGCTATTGTCGGTCTTCAGTTGGGTGCCATTGGCATCGTCGCTTTGTGGGGCGCACGCGATCCGAGCCGGTATGAAGCCGTCATTCCAGTGGTCATTGCAACGGAAGTTCTGGATGGCTTCTGGGATTTTTACAGCATCGTATGGAGCTATGAAGCTCTGTGGTTCGGACTGGTCACACTGGCGATTCATCTGATCTGGATTGGCTGGGGCTTACGTGTCTGGTGTGCCCTGCGTCGAACCCGCTGAAATCTGCCGTGTATTCAAAATCGAGAACGTGGCCGATGAGATAAGCGACGTCGTTCCGGAGCCACTGACACCACCAGCATCGATTGCGACCTACTCACGCTGGGCTTCGCTGGGGTCTGCTCGGTTTTGTTGTTTTAAAATGTACCAGTACGAAGTACGGCATGCCGACGTGTGACATTCTGACAGCCACACCCGGCCGGCGGCCGGGCTATCCTGCCTTCGATTGAAAAGTGGTCAGCTCGGGTGTCAGCTGCCTGGGTTTGAGCGGGAAGGAGGGTGGGCTGAGATCATGCACAATAAACCACTGGGGCCAGGGTGATTGTCGTGCGCGGCGGCGTTGGTACTGAAGCACCCAATGCCCCCAGGACGGTATCTCTTGGCCAGCTCAGAGACTACCACCAGGGCGAGATCGCGGCGATCCCCTGGGCACCGCTGCGCTGGGCCTGGAGCAGGTCATCCTCGTCGAGCCCGCCCAGCGCGTACACCGGCAACCTGCACTCGGCCACCAGCGCGGCAAACCGCTCCCATCCCAACACCGGCGCGCCCGGATGGGAGCGGGTGGGTTTGACCGGTGACAGGGTGATGAAGTCGACCCCCTTCTCTTGCGCCATGCGGATCTGCTGTGCGTCGTGGCAGGAGGCGCTGAGCCAACGCCCTTTGAACTGAGCCCGGCTTGCCAGCGCCTGCAACCGCGCCGAGGTCAGGTGCAGGTGTTCAACCCCCAGCGCATGGGCCTGTTCGAGGGAGGCGTTGACCCCCAGCCGCGCGTTGAACCGGACGGAGAGGGGGTGCAACTGCCGATACAGCTCCGCGAAGGCGGCCTCGTCAAGCGATTTGGCGCGCAAAATCACCTGGCTGATCCCGCGCTGAAACGCCCGTTGCAGCTTGTCGCCATAGTCGGCGGGGGCGGCCCCGTCAGCGGTGATCAGTAACCGGGGGGAGAGGCGGGCGGCGGTGATGATGGGGGTGTTGGCGGCCGGAAAGGGGTAGTGATCCAATGCGTGCGGGGGAACCCAGCGAATGGGTTGTCCCTCCACCCCCCTCGCCTCGCCGACGAAAGCGGTTACCTCCCACACGTCCAGCCACACCGACCGGTCAGGATAGTGGTAGGGAATCTGGATCAATGGCCGGCCCTGGGTCGGCTCGATCCCCAGCTCCTCGCGCAGCTCTCGCCGCAGCGCCTGGGCCGGGGACTCGCCGGGCTCCACCTTGCCGCCGGGAAACTCCCACCGACCGCCCTGGTGCTTGTCGTCGCCTCGGCGGGCGATGAGGATCTCCCCCCGGCGGTCACGAATGACCGCCACCACCACATGGATCAACTCAGCCACCGATCAGCTGCGGTACTCCGCGTTGATGCGGATGTAGTCGTGGGACAGGTCGGTGGTCCAGACCCGCTCGGTGACCTTGCCGCGGTTGAGCACCACCCGGATCAGAATCTCCTCGCCATTCATCACCGCCTGGCCGGCCTCTTCGGTGTAGCTGGCGGCGCGCCCCCCCTGTTCGACGATGCAGAGGTCGTTGAGGTAGATCTGCAGCGCTTCCAGATCCAGATTGTCGATCCCGGCACGGCCCACACAGGCGAGAATACGACCCCAGTTCGGATCGCTGGCGTAAAGCGCCGTCTTCACCAGCGGCGAGTGGGCGATGGTGTAGGCCACGTCCAGCGCCTCCCTGCGGGTGCCGGCGGCTTCAACCCGCACTTCGACGAATTTGGTCGCCCCCTCGCCATCGCGCACGATGGCGTGGGACAGCGCCAGCATCACCCGCTCCAGCGCGGCGGTGAAAAGGGTGCCCAGCTCGTAGTCGGAGCCGTCGATCAGCACACCGCTGGTTCCGGTGGCCGCCAGCATACAGGCGTCGTTGGTGGAGGTATCGCCATCGATGGTGATCCGGTTGAATGAGCGATCCGCCACGGCGCTCAGCCACTGCTGCAGCAGCGGCTGCGGAACCCGGGCATCGGTGGCGACATAGGCCAGCATGGTCGCCATGTTGGGCATGATCATGCCGGCCCCCTTGGAGATGCCGGTCAGGGTCACCGTCTTGCCCCGGTATTCAAACTGCTCACTGGCCGCCTTGGGGCGGGTATCGGTGGTCATGATCCCCCGGGCGGCCCGCTCCCAGTTGTTCTCGGCAAGGTCGGCTTTGGCGGCCTCCAGTGCCCCCAGAATCTTGGCCACCGGCAGGGGTTCACCGATCACGCCGGTGGAAAAGGGCAGCACCGCGGCAACCGGCACAGCACACACGCGGGCGAGCGCTTCACAGCAGCGCAGGGCGTCCTCCATCCCCTGCTGGCCGGTGCCGGCGTTGGCGTTGCCGGTATTGACCAGCAGGTAGCGAGGCGCCTGCTGGCTCAGGTGGTGCTTGCTGATCCGTACCGGCGCGGCGCAGAAGGCGTTCAGGGTAAACACCCCCGCCAGCGAGCTGCCCTCGGCCAGCTCCATCAGCACGAGATCCTCCCGGCCCGGTTTCTTGATCCCGGCGGAGGTGATACCCAAACGAAATCCCTTGACCGGATGGAGCAAGGGCAAAGTAGCCGGACCAACTGCCATGATTCTGTTTTCCTTGGTAATTAGCTGATTTTACCGTGACACTGCTTGTATTTTTTCCCCGAACCGCAGGGGCAGGGATCGTTGCGCCCCACCTTGGGCGTCTGTCGCACATAGGGCGCGGCGTTGCCTTCCGGCTCGGGCTCGGGCTGGGTTTGAACCGCCTCGCTGGCCGCGGCGGAGCCGGGCGCATGCTCGAAGTTCAGCCGCTGGCGCGCGGCCTCGGCGCGGCGCTGAGCTTCCATCTGCTCGACCTCCTCCTGCTCGCGCACCTTGACGTGGCTGAGGATGCGGATCACGTCATGCTTGATGTTCTCCAGCAGATCCTGAAACAGGGCGAACGCTTCACGTTTGTACTCCTGTTTCGGGTTTTTCTGCGCATAACCCCGCAGATGGATCCCTTGGCGCAGCAGATCCATGGTCTGCAGGTGCTCCTTCCAGAGGGTATCCAGCACCTGCAGCATCACCTGTTTCTCGAACATGCGCATGGTGGGCGCGCCGACGACCTCCTCCTTCGCCCGGTAGGCGCGGAGGATCTCCTGCTGGATCTTCTCGCGCAGGGTCTCCTCATGCAGCGAATCGTCCTCATCCAGCCACTGCCGTAGCGGCAGCCGCAGGGCGAATTCACGCTCCAGCGCCTGCTCCAGCCCCGCCACATCCCACATCTCCTCGAGACTCTGCGGCGGGATATGCTCGCTGATGGTGTTATCGATCACCTCACTGCGGATCGCATCGATGGTTTCGGAGATATCATCCGCCGCCATCACCTCGTTGCGCTGCCCATAGATCACACTGCGCTGGTCGTTGGCGACATCGTCATACTCGAGCAGCGACTTGCGGATATCGAAGTTGCGCCCCTCCACCTTGCGCTGGGCCTTTTCGATGGCGTTGGTGACCATTTTGTGCTCGATCGCCTCGCCCTTTTCCATCCCGAGCGCCTGCATGAACTGGCGCACCCGCTCGGAAGCGAAGATCCGCATCAGGTCATCCTCCATCGACAGGAAGAAGCGCGACGAGCCCGGATCACCCTGCCGCCCGGCGCGCCCGCGCAGCTGGTTGTCGATGCGGCGGGACTCGTGGCGCTCGGTGCCGATGATATGCAGCCCTCCGGCCTCGATCACCAGATCGTGCCGCTGGCGCCACTCGCTCACCGCCTGGTCCACTTCCGCCTGAGTGCTGTCGGCGGCCAGCGCTTCCAGCTCCGCCTCCAGCTTGCCGCCGAGCTTGATATCCGTACCCCGGCCCGCCATGTTGGTGGCGATGGTGATCGCCCCCGGCCGGCCCGCTTCGGCGATGATCTCGGCCTCCCGGCTGTGGTTTTTGGCGTTGAGGACATTGTGCGGAATGTTTTCCTTTTTCAGCAGCGCCGAGAGCAGCTCCGATGATTCCACCGACGCGGTGCCCACCAGCACGGGGCGGTTGTGCTCGCGGCAGTGGCGGATCTCCTCGACGATCGCCTGATATTTTTCCTCCATGGTGAGGAACACCACGTCGTTGTAATCCTTGCGCTGTACCGGGCGGTTGGTGGGGATGACCACCACATCGAGGCCGTAGATCTGGCGCAGCTCGAACGCCTCGGTATCGGCGGTGCCGGTCATGCCGGAGAGCTTCTCATACAGCCGGAAGTAGTTCTGGAAGGTGGTGGAGGCCAGGGTCTGGCTTTCCAGCTGGATCGGTACCCCCTCCTTCGCTTCGATCGCCTGGTGCAGCCCCTCGGACCAGCGCCGCCCCGGCATGATGCGGCCGGTATGCTCATCCACGATCACCACCTGACCGTTCTGGATGATGTAGTCCTTGTCCCGCTGGAACAGGTAGTGCGCCCGCAGCGCGGCCAACACATGGTGCAGCAGGTTTAGATTCTGCGGGGCGTAGAGGCTCTCCCCCTCCTGCAGCAGGCCATGCTCGATCAGCAGCTCCTCCACCAGCTGGTGGCCCGCTTCGGTCAGCTCCACCGTGCGGTTTTTCTCATCGACCACGAAGTGTTCCTCGACCACCTGTTCGGTATCTTTCGGGTCCAGCTCGCCGTGGAACTGTTTCAGGCTGGGGATCAGCTGGTTGATCTTGAGGTAGGTGGCGGAGCTGTCCTCGGCCGGGCCGGAGATGATCAGGGGGGTGCGTGCCTCATCGATCAGGATGGAGTCCACCTCATCGACCACGGCGAAGTAGAAATCACGCTGCACCTTGTCGGAGAGGCTGAACGCCATGTTGTCGCGCAGGTAATCGAAGCCGAACTCGTTGTTGGTGCCGTAGGTGATGTCGCAGGCGTAGGCGGCCCGCTTGGTTTCCGGGTCCTGCCCGGCGCGCACCACGCCGACACTCATGCCGAGGGATTCATACAGCGGCCGCATCCAGTCGGCATCCCGCTGGGCCAGATAGTCGTTCACGGTGACCACATGCACACCGCGCTGCGGCAGGGCGTTGAGGTAGACCGCCAGGGTGGCCACCAGGGTTTTACCCTCACCGGTTTTCATCTCGGCGACCTTGCCCTCATGCAGCACCAGGCCGCCGATCAGCTGCACATCGAAATGGCGCATCCCCAGCACCCGCTTGGCGGCCTCGCGCACCGCGGCAAAGGCTTCCGCCAGCATCTTCTCCAGCGGCTCACCCTGCTCCAGCCGCTGCCTGAACTCAACCGTCTTGGCCTTCAGCTCGTCATCGGAAAGCGCTTCGAAGCCCTCTTCCAGCGCGTTGATCTGCTTGACGATTTTCCCCAGGCGCTTCAACTCGCGCTCGTTTTTACTTCCCAGAATCTTTTTAAACAGTGAGGTCAGCATAATTCGACTTTTAACCGGTTGAGTGCAAGGAGGCAACGATGAGCCCGGTGAGCGTTTGCCTGAAAAGTGGACACGCCATTGTACCTATATTGGGGCCGATAGTTGAATGCCAAGGGCGGCAAATTTGCTGCCCGGGGACGCTGGCGCGCGGGCCTGAAAGGAGGAAAACCGGCGGGCAGCCGGTCGGAGCGGGTGCGGGCGGCGGCGGGATCAGCCCGCCGCGACCGGACGATGGTAGGAGATGGGGGCGGTCTGCTCCTGGCCCTCGAAGGTGGTCAGCTCCCAGGCCTCTTGCGTTGCCAGCAGCTTGCGCAGCAGCATGTTGTTCAGGTGGTGACCGGACTTGAAGCCGTAAAACTCGCCGATCAGGCTCTTACCCAGAAGGTACAGGTCGCCGATGGCGTCCAGCACCTTGTGTTTGACGAACTCATCTTCGTAGCGCAGGCCATCCTCATTCAGGATCTTGAAGTCGTCGACCACGATGGCGTTTTCAAAGCTGCCCCCGAGGACCAGATTGCGGGAGCGTAAATACTCGATATCACGCATGAAACCGAAGGTGCGCGCCCGGCTCACCTCCTTGACGAACGAGGTGCTGGAAAAGTCCAGCACCGCTTCCATGTTGCGGTTGAGAAACGCCGGGTGATCGAACTCGATGCAGAAACCGACCTTGAAGCCATCGAACGGACGGAAGGTGGCGGTTTTGCCCTCGTGGCTCACCGTCACCTCCTTTTTGATGCGGATGAACTGTTTCGGGGCGTTCTGCTCCTCGATACCGGCGGACTGGATCAGAAACACGAACGGCGCCGCGCTGCCATCCATGATCGGCACCTCTTCGGCGCTCAGCTCGATATAGGCGTTGTCGATCCCCAGCCCCGCCAGTGCCGACAGCAGGTGCTCCACCGTGGCAACGCGGATGCCATCACGCGCCAGGTTGGTCGATAGAGTCGTGTCGACCACGTTGTCGGCACGCGCCTCGATCTCGAAAACCGGGTCCAGATCCACCCGCCGGAAGGCGATGCCCGTGTCGACCGGCGCCGGCTTCAGCGTCAGGTAGACCTTTTGGCCGGTATGCAGGCCGATGCCGGTGGCCTTGATGCTGTTCTTGAGAGTACGCTGTTTGATCATCTGCCCCGCCAACCTGAAATGTTACGAAAAGCCGTGAAAATTTTACAAGCAAGTGACACTTGCGGCAATGCAAAAAGGTGTCCGCTTGCCCGCGCCTAATCCGCCTGCCGCCGCAGGAAGGTGGGGATATCCAGATTGCCGTAGTCATCCCGCTTCCCGTTCTGATCCGTGCCCCCCTCCTGCTGCTGCTTGTCCAGCAGCGCTTCCTCGCGCTGGCGGCGCAAAATGGTGGGCAGCTCGATCTCATCCAGATTCAGGGAACCGTCCTGCTTGCGGCTGCCGGGCGCCTGCCCCTGAACCACCTTCATCGGCTGAGCGCGGGGCCGGTCGAGCCCGGTGGCCACCACGGTCACCTTGATCTCATCCCCCAGTGAGGGATCGATGACGGTACCCACCATGATGGTGGCATCCTCATCGGCGTACTGCTCGACGATGCTGCCCACCTCGTTGAACTCACCCAGACTCAGGTCTTCACCGGCCGCGATGTTGACCAGAATGCCGCTGGCCCCGCGCAGGTCGATATCCTCCAGCAGCGGGCTGCGGATGGCGGCCTCGGCGGCCTCGGCGGCACGGTTGTCGCCCCGGGCCACCGCACTGCCCATCATCGCCATCCCCATCTCCGACATCACCGTGCGCACGTCGGCAAAGTCCACGTTGATCATCCCCGGACGGGTGATCAGGTCGGCGATCCCCTGCACCGCCCCCTTGAGCACGTCGTTGGCGGCGCTGAAGGCGTTGACCAGAGTGCAGTTCTTGCCCAGCACCTGCATCAGTTTTTCATTGGGAATGATGATCAGCGAGTCGACCGCGCTGCGCAGCTCGTTGATCCCCTCCTCGGCGATCTTCATCCGCTTGCGCCCCTCGAACGGGAACGGACGGGTTACCACCGCCACGGTCAGAATACCCAGCTCGCGGGCCACCTCCGCTACGATTGGCGCCGCACCGGTGCCGGTCCCCCCGCCCATGCCCGCGGTGATGAACACCATGTCGGCGCCGGAGAGGGTCTCGGCGATCCGCTCGCGATCATCGATCGCCGCCTGACGGCCGATCCGAGGGTCGGCGCCCGCTCCCAACCCTCGGGTCAGCTCGCTGCCGATATGCAGCGCCGTGCGGGCCGCATTGCGGCTCAGCGCCTGAGCATCGGTGTTGGCGCAGATGAACTCGACACCTTCCACCTCCTTGTCGACCATATACTGCACGGCGTTGCCACCGCCGCCACCGACGCCGATCACCTTGATCAGCGCACTTTGGGTGACACTCTCGACCAGTTCAAACATCTTTTCCTCCTTCCCGGGGCGCCTGTCACTACCTTCCGGCGCTACCGGCGACAACATTGATGAATTTTGCTCTCAGAAGTTGCCCAGCAACCACTTTTTGAACCGTTTCAGATAGATAGCCGGATTGGGTCTGGGCAGACGCTCCCGCTGCGGGGGCGTTGCCACCAGCTCGCTCCCGGTCTCGGCGACGATGGGTGCCATCGGCACCGCATGATCCTGTTTGGCGTAGTGCAGCAGGCCGATGCTGGTGGCATAGACCGGATTGCTCAGCTGGGCCTCCAGCCCCCGCGTGCCCTGTGGCCGGGCCAGCCGTACCGGCATGTGGAAGATCTCCTCCGCCAGCTCCACCGCCCCCTCCATCTTGGCGGTACCCCCGGTCAACACCACGCCGGCGGCCACCAGATCCTCGAAACCG
>Ga0114984_1000087_pt1 | contig 34997 bp, 31 predicted proteins | sample Shrwel1BS1Day1_FD_96987 | JGI IMG/M metagenome (GOLD analysis project Ga0114984, IMG submission 96987) | Subsurface microbial communities from deep shales in Ohio, USA - Utica-3 well 1 S-1-Day1 | ecosystem: Environmental > Aquatic > Deep subsurface > Shale gas/oil reservoir > Produced water/Flow...
CCACGGACAAGAATCCGCCCCTCTTTCTGGCTGAGCTGGTAGTCGTACATGGGGTCGTAGTAGTCGGTCAGGAGCGCTTCGATCCAGGCATCGTGGCCGTGCAGGTCGCCTTGCTGTTCCTGGGTCGACAGGGCGGCTTCCATCAGCGCCCGGAGTTGCTTGTGGCGCTCGCCGCCGAGGCGTTTGCGGATGCGGTCCATGGCGGACAGCAGGTAGTCGCGGAAGTTCAGCCAACCGGCTTCCTCGCCGTCCCGGCCCACGTAGTCGGCATGCATGTTTTCCACGTAGTCCTTGCGGATGATGGCGATACGCTCTTCCAGTGGTCGCTCCAGTACCAGCACGGGCGCGCTGGCCATACGTTGCCGCAGGCCTCCCGGCAGCACACAGCGGCCGATGAGGCGGCTCTCGTCTTCCAGGTAAACCGGGCCGCCGCCCTTCAGGTGATGGGCCTTGAGCATGGCCACCGACAGGCGGTTCTCGAAATCGATCTGGGAAGGTTGGGGTGTGACCCTGCGGCCGAAACTCGAGCCACGATGGTTGGCCAGACCCTCCAGGTCCACCGGGTTGGGCAACTGGTGCAGAATCCGGGTCTTGCCGGTGCCGGTGCGACCACTGAGCACCCGGAACTCGCTCCTTTCGATCAGTTCCTCGAGGCTGTCGATCAGGAACCGGCGCAGGGCCTTGTAGCCACCCTTGACCAGCGGGTAATCGATCCCGGATTCCCTGATCCATTGCTGGGTGAGGCGGGAACGTAGTCCACCACGGAAACAGAACAGGTAACCGTCCGGATGGCGGGCAACAAACCGTTTCCAGGCCTCGATGCGCTGGGCCTTGATATCGCCGGAGACCAGCTGGTGGCCCAGTTCAATGGCCTTGTCCTGGCCCTTTTCCTTGTAGCAGATTCCGACCCGGTGCCGTTCCTCATCGTTCATCAGTGGCGCATTCTCGGCACTGGGAAAGCTGCCCCTGGCAAACTCCGCCGGTGCCCGTACATCCATCAGTGGCACGTCGTTGAGGAACAGGGACAGGTAGTCGTCGGTGTCGGGTCGGGTCGCCATTGCACGGACCTGGAGGTTGAAAGTGTGAGGCGAGAGTATAACGGATCCGGTGTCTTTCTGCCCATTGGGCGCTGCCTCCAGACCTTCGGGCGGGTACAATAGCCGGCCTTTTGGATCCGGAGTCGGAGGGAGGATGTCACCGGAACGCCTGAACGAACACTTGCGCAAGACCCTGAGCCGCGGTCGGGTGGCAGAGACCCGGCCCGCAGGCTGCCCGGAAATCTCCCTGTACCTGTTTGACCCGGCGGTGCTGGAGGGTCCCCTGTCCCATGACGAGGCCCAGGCGGTGGTGGCGGAGCCGGCCTACTGGTCGTTCTGCTGGGCCAGCGGTCAGGTACTGGCGCAATGGATCCTCCAGCATCCCGAGGTCATACGGGGTAAGGTGATGCTGGACTTCGGGGCCGGGTCGGGGGTGGTTGCGGTGGCGGCGGCGCTGGCCGGTGCGGAGCGGGTGATCGCTTGTGACCTGGATCCGGCGGCGCTTGATGCGGCGGCTGCCAATGCTGCGCTCAACGGCGTAATGCTGGAGTTTTGCGATGACTGGGGCCGGCGCCCCGAGGGCATCGATCTGGTGACGGCGGCAGACGTACTCTATGATCCGGAAAACCGCCCTTTGCTGGAGGTGTTTCTGGCGGCGGCGCCAGAGGTCCTGCTGGCGGATTCCCGGGTCAGTGATCTTGGTAACGACTGTTATGAAAAACAGGCAGTGATCGAAGCCAGAACCTGGCCGGATCTCAACGAATTCGAGGAATTCAACAGGGTGAGGATCTATCGGGCAAAAGCCGGTGGCTGAAAAAAACAAAGGGTGACCACTCGGCCACCCTTTCGGAACAGGTCGGCGCGTCCATGCGCTGGGGCAACTGCCTTGTTGCTGGTCCCTGGTTTCCGCTCCCTGGCGCCAGCATCCTGGCCGGCTTTCCGGTCAATTATCCCTCAAGCGAGGCGTCCCTGTGTCCTTGCCTCTCCCCGCGCTCCGTGCCGGGGTGCGTCCGGTGCGTCGTCCACTTCCCTGTCATCCCTGACGAAATCACTATAGCAAGGGAACCTTGACAAACGTGTGACGGGGGCGGGTTTCACCTTTTGAGTGCTGTGTCACTTCCGGGTGTGGCTGGTAAGATCAATGGGTTAGCGACAGCTCGGAGAGGTTCGCCTATACCGGCGCACTTACTGCTGCTGAAAACTCTCACATCAATGCAGGAAATATCTCACAAGGATCCAGGCGAATCTCTCAAATCCAGTTTTCCAGCCCTGGGCAGCCCGGGCCAGGGCAACAGGCCAATGGTGATGCCGACGCCATCGGCAAGCAGGTCTTTCAGGGAAAAATCCCGGTAGGGCAGGGTTGTCTGCACCAGTTCAATACCCAAACCAAACAGCAACAGCGCCGGTACGTACCAGAGTGTCCGGAGTCCGGGCCAGGCCAGGCGTGTCAGGATGGTCAGCTCCAGGAACGCGATCAGGTGGTTGATCTTGTCGCTGGAGGTGGACGGCATGGGGTAGCGGGTGTCCATGGTGGCCAGCACCACGATGGCGATGAGGGATGTAGCCAGCGCCAACCGCCAGAGTGTCCGGTTTTGAAGCAGGGCCTGACCGTGTTGTTTCAATGATGCCATGGGGAGTTTCCGAGAGTCCTTCCGGGCTGTGGGATGTTTGCCGACATGATATGCTTTGCGCCCCGTCACTGTCATCGAAGCGGAGGATCAGCCAGCCATGCTCAAGGGTAACTTTTTTCGCGGACTGGGTTACCTGGGGGAGGGGTTCCGTCTGATTCGACAGCCCGGTCTTCGCTTGTTCGTCGTCATCCCCATTGTTATCAACGTCTTCCTGTTCGCCATCCTGTTCTATTTCATGGCGGAGGGCTTTGCGGCGCTGATTGCCACGGCCATGGGGTTCCTGCCGGACTGGGCCTGGTTGCAGGCTCTCGACTGGCTGTTCTGGATACTGTACGGCGCGGTGATCCTGCTGATGCTGGCCTACGGCTTCGTCATTGTCGCCAACCTGATCGGTTCCCCGTTCTATGGTTACCTGGCAGAGCTTACCGAGAAGCATCTCACCGGCCAGGAAATCAATACCGATGACAGCTGGGCGGTAATCATCAAGGACATTCCCCGTGCCCTGTGGCGGGAGGTCCAGAAAATCCTGTATTACCTGCCGCGGGCCATCGGCCTGTTCATCATCGGGCTTGTTCCCGTGGTAAACGTGGTGGCGGCGGTGCTGTGGTTCCTGTTCAACTGCTGGATGATGGCCCTGCAATACGTGGATTTCCCCGCGGATAACCACAAGGTCAGTTTTTCCACCCTGCGCCGGCTGTTGGGTGAAACCCGGCTCTCGGCCCTGGGGTTCGGGTTGCCGGTGGCGCTGGCGGCGATGGTGCCGGTACTGAACCTGGTGGTGGTGCCGGCAGCGGTTTGCGGCGCGACAGCTTACTGGGTGCGGGAAAACGGCTCGGCTCTCAAATAGGTTCTGCAAATAGTTTCTGCAAAAATTTCGGCAAGTAATTTCGGTTTGGAGGCTTCTTGGAAACATCGGATTTTGTCATTGGTCAACGCTGGGTCAGTCACAGCGACACCGGGCTGGGCCTGGGGATCGTCACGGATGTTTCCGGGCGTCGGGTCACCCTGGGCTTCCCGGCGGCGGATGAGGAGCGTACCTATGCCATCGACAACGCGCCCCTGTCCCGCATCGTGTTCCAGATCGGCGAGAACATAGAGACCTTTGACGGCGACCGCTACATCGTCCGGGCCGTGGAAGATATCGGCGGTGTGCTCATGTACCACGCCGATGACGGTGAGAACATCCACCAGATCTCCGAAGTGAAGCTGGCCGGCTCGGTCAATTTTTCGGCCCCGCACCAACGTCTGTTTGCCGGCCAGTTTGACCGTAACGGGGCGTTCCGGCTGCGTTACGCCACCGTTCAGCACCAGGATCGTCTCCGGGCTTCGCCCGCCCGGGGGCTGATCGGTGCGCGCACCCGGCACCTGCCGCACCAGATCTATATCGCCCAGGAAGTGGCCCGGCGCCACGCCCCGAGGGTCCTGCTGGCGGATGAGGTGGGCCTGGGCAAGACCATCGAGGCTGGCCTGATCCTGCATTACCAGCTACATACCGGTCGCGCCAGGCGGGCGCTGATCGTGGTGCCGGATTCCCTGATTCACCAGTGGCTGGTGGAAATGCTGCGCCGGTTCAACCTGCGCTTTTCCATCATCGACCAGGAACGTTATGACGCCCTCAAGGATGACGAGGATGACATCGACGCCCTGGTGAACCACATCTTTGGTGACGAGAACTCGGAAAACCCGTTCGAGACCGACCAGCTGGCCCTGTGCAGTCTCGATTTCCTGACCAGGAACGCCAGCGCCCGCGAGGACGCCCTGGCCGCCGGCTGGGACCTGATGATTGTTGATGAGGCCCATCACCTGGCCTGGGCACCGGAGGCGGCGAGCCCGGAATACGAGGTGGTGGAATCCCTGTCGGCCCGGACCCGGGGTTTGCTGCTGCTTACCGCCACGCCGGAGCAGGTGGGTATCGCCAGCCACTTCGCCCGCCTGCGGTTGCTGGATCCGGCCCGTTTCCACGACCTGGAGACGTTCCGGGAAGAGGAAGCGCACTACGAAACCATCAACCAGGTGGTGCGTCGCCTGCAGCAGGACGAAGCGATCAGTGATGCCGACCGTGAGGCTCTGCGGGGCTGGCTCGGCGAGGAACTGGACCAGCTGGAGCAGGAGACTAATGCCCGGCAGGCGATCATCGACGCGTTGCTCGACCGCCACGGCACCGGCCGGATCCTGTTCCGCAATACCCGTGCGGCGATCCGGGGGTTTCCCGAACGCCAGCCGGAGCCAGTCCCCCTGCCATGCCCGGAACTCTATGACGGCCTCGATGTGGGGCTGGAGGGGCTGAGCCCCGAGCACGGCCGCGCGGAGGAGCGCTGGCTGGCCGAGGACCCGCGCGTCGCCTGGCTGGAGAAGACCCTGCTGGGTCTGCGTCCGGCCAAGGTGGTGGTGATCTGTGCCCACGCCGAAACGGCCATGGCGCTGGAACATTATCTGCAGTTGCGGGCCGGTATCCGCAGCGCGGCGTTCCATGAACATCTGAGCCTGGTGGAACGGGACCGTGCGGCGGCCTATTTCTCTGACAGCGAGCAGGGAGCCCAGGCGTTGATCTGCTCCGAGATCGGCAGCGAGGGCCGGAATTTCCAGTTTGCCCATCACCTGGTGCTGTTCGACCTGCCGGCCAATCCGGACCTGCTGGAGCAGCGGATCGGGCGACTGGACCGCATTGGCCAGACTGACACCATCCGGATTCATATCCCCTATCTGGCGGGTACCAGCCAGGAAGTCCAGTACCGTTGGTTCCATGAGGGACTGAATGCCTTTGCCGAGAGCTGCGCCGTGGGGGTGGCCGTTCAGGAGGCGGTGCAAAACCGATGGCAGCAAGCCATCGATGGCGACACCGGTGTACTGGACGAGTTGATCGAGGCTTCTGCCCGGGAAACCGTGCGGCTCAAGACCATGCTGCAGAACGGCCGGGACGCCCTGATCGAGCTGAATTCCTGCCGCCGGGACGTGGCCGAGGAACTGATCGGCCGGATCGAGGAGGAAGAAGCCTCCGCCCATGTCCGGGATTACATGATCGAGGCCTTCGACATCCTCGGTGTGGACGTGGAAGACCATGGCGAGCATTCGGATGTGCTCAAACCGGGCGAGCATTACCACGCCGGCCACGTTACCGATCTGCCGGAAGACGGCCTGACCGTGACCTGGAGCCGGGAGCAGGCCCTGGAGCGGGAAGATCTGGCGTTCATGAGCTGGGAGCACCCGATGGTGACCGGCGTGATGGATTCGGTCACCAGCTCCGGTCTGGGCAAGGCCGCACTGGCCAGTCTCTCGGTGAAGGCGCTGCCGCCAGGAACCCTGCTGATGGAGGCCCTGTTCACCGTGCACTGCCCGGCACCCGAATCTTTACAACTGACCCGTTACCTGCCGGTGTCGCCCCTGCGTCTGCTGGTGGACGTCAATGGCAAGGAGCTCTCTGCCGCCTTGCCCCACGACCGGCTGAATGAGCTATGCTCCAACATCCGCCGACGGACCGCACAGGCGATCGTTCCCCGGATCCGGCCTCAGGTGGAGACCATGGTGGATCACGCCGAGCGCCTGTCCGAGCCGCACCTGGAACCCATGAAGGAAAAGGCCCTGGACGGTGTCGAGGCCGTGTTCGGGCCGGAAATCCGCAGGCTTGAGGCCTTGCAGAAGGTCAATCCGGCCATCCGGAATGAGGAAATCGATTATTTCCGCAACCAGCTGGCTGCGGCCCGGGAGGCAGTCGGCCATGCCAGTCTGGCGCTGGAGGGGATTCGCGTGATTGTTACCGCTTGATGGCAGTAACTCCCTGAGTGGGAAGCAATTGCTGGCCAGTCCTCATCTGATGAGGTACCGTGAACGTAACGCAATGTAATCTTGGTGCTCCGCGACCGGCTGGCAGCCGCCAGCCGCCGGAGTTCTCGCAATCCATGGAGGACGACAGAGGAAACCTGTGATGACTTTCATTCTGTTTGTGGTAGCGCTGGCGGGCCTGCTGATCGTCATGCGTCGTGAGGCCGGGGCCAAACCGGCCATCGGTGTGATGGTGGTGGTCGGGTTCCTGTCCTGGATCTTCGCCTCCGGCTGGCTGGCCCTGATACTGTTTCTCGGCGCTGCTGCCACGGCCGCAGCCGGCTTGCCGGGCTTTCGCCAGGGTTGGCTGACACCCCGTATCTTCGCCATGTTCAAGAAGGTGGCGCCGAAAGTCTCCGATACCGAAAAGGTGGCTCTGGAAGCCGGTACCGTCGGCTGGGACGGCGAGCTGTTCACCGGCCGCCCGGACTGGCACAGCCTGCTGGTCAATCGCCACAACGGCCTGAGTGAGGAAGAGCAGGCGTTCGTGGATAACCAGTGCACCCACGCTATCTCCATGTGCAACGCCTGGGATATTGCGGTGGAACGGGCCGACCTTCCGAAAGAGCTTTGGGACTTCCTGAAGAAAGAGAAGTTTTTCGGCATGATCATTCCCAGGGAATACGGCGGCCTGGAGTTTTCCGCCAAGGCACAGACCGCGGTACTGCAGAAGCTGGCGGCGAACGAGATGCTGATGGTCACCGTCGGCGTGCCGAATTCCCTTGGCCCCGGCGAGTTGCTGGTCAAGTACGGTACTGAAGAACAGAAAAAGTATTACCTGCCGCGCCTGGCTGATGGCCGGGAAATTCCCTGCTTCGGCCTGACCGGCCCCCGCGCGGGTTCGGACGCCACCTCGCTGCCGGATACCGGTATCGTCTGCAAACAGGAGGTGGACGGCAAGGAAGTGCTGGGCATCCGCCTCAACTTCGAGAAACGCTGGATTACCCTGGCACCGGTGGCGACCGTCGTCGGCCTGGCGTTCCGCATGTTTGATCCGGATGGTCTGCTCGGTGGCACCGAAGACTACGGCATTACCTGTGCCCTGATCCCCCGGGACACCAACGGCATGGAAATCGGTCGCCGCCATTGCCCCATCGGTGCCCCGTTCCTCAACGGCCCGATCCGTGGCAAGGATGTCTTCATCCCGCTGGACTACATCATCGGTGGCCAGAAGATGGCCGGTGAGGGCTGGCGCATGCTGGTCGAATGCCTGTCGGTTGGCCGCTGCATCACCCTGCCTTCCGGTGCAGCGGGCGCTGCGGCCTATTCGGCGGGGACCGCCGGTGGCTTCACCCGTATCCGCCGCCAGTTCAATACGCCGGTGGCCGAGATGGAAGGCGTGCAGGAGCCCCTGGCCCGGATTGCCGCCAAGACCTACATCGCCCGGGCCGCGGTGAATCACACTGCCAATATGATCGACAACGGCCAGAAACCGGCGGTGCCGTCAGCCATCCTGAAATACCACCTGACCGAGTTCCAGCGCGGCATCCTCACCGACGCCATGGATGTCCATGGCGGCAAGACCGTCACCCTGGGCCCCCGCAATTACCTGGGCATCGGCTACAGCGGGGCCGCGGTATCGATCACCGTGGAAGGCGCCAACATCATGACCCGCAGCCTGATGATCTTCGGCCAGGGCGCGATCCGCTGCCATCCGTACGTTCTGGAGGAGCTGGCGGCCAAGGACAACGACGACATCCGGGCCTTCGACAAGGCGTTTTTCGGCCACGCCGGTCTGATCTTCGGCAACGCGTCCAGAGCCTTTACCCAGGCGCTGGGGTTGGGCCGTGCCGATGTGCCTTTTGACAGCTCCAGCCGTCGCTACGCCCAGGCGGTGGCCCGGTTCAGCGCCGCGTTTGGTCTGTGCGCCGATGCCGCCATGACCACCCTTGGCAGTGAGCTGAAGATGCGTGAGCTGATTTCCGCCCGCCTGGGAGATATGCTGTCCAACCTGTACCTGGCGTCCATGGTGCTGAAAAACTGGCACGAGACCCAGCCGGTCGAAGGTGAGCGGGAGGTGATGGAATACAGCCTGGAGCTTCTTATCAACCGCACCGAGAACGCTCTGGACGAATTTCTGCAGAACCTACCGAACCGGCCGGTGGCCATGGCGCTCCGGGCCATCACCATGCCCCTGGGGCGCCGGCGGAATGCGCCCCGCGACAGCCTGACCCGCAAACTGGCCAGAGCCATCTCCACCGATAGCCCGATCCGCCACAAGCTGCTGGCCGGTATCTGGAGCACCGACGGTGAGGGCACGGTCGAGAACCCGGTGGCCCGCTATAACGGTCTGCTGAAGGATTACGACAAGGCCGAGCAACTGTACCGCAAGGTAACCAGGGCGTATGCCAAGGGTGAGCTGCCGATGACGGCGTTGCATCCCGAGGAGCGCTTTGAAGAGGCCCTCAAGGCGGGCATCTATACCAGGGAGGAAGCGGACTTCATGCGGCAGTACGAGGAGGTTGTCCTTGAAATGCTGACCGTGGACGATTTCCCGTTTGATGCCTTTGCCCGAAACCAGGAATCCGTGATCGACCACAATCCCGCTTGATCCTCGCCGGATATTCCGTAGTGTAATGGAAGGCGCCCCCGTCGGGCGCCTTCTGTGTTCAGGGTGGAGTGAACAGGCATGTGGCTATCGGTTCTGGCGGTAAGCGTGGGTGCGGCGATCGGTGCCAACCTGAGGTGGGCACTGGGGCTCTGGCTCAACACCACCTACCATGCCATTCCTTATGGAACACTGATCGCCAATCTCAGTGGGGGCTGGCTGATTGGCCTGCTCATGGGGTACTTCACCCATGGCACGTCGCTCCCGCCCGAGTGGCGACTGTTTGCCATCACCGGCCTGTGCGGGGCTCTGACCACTTTTTCCACGTTTTCCCTGGAAATGTTTGCGGCGCTCCAGGATGGGAAGTGGGGCATGGCGATGGCCGGAATTCTCGCCCACGTGGTGGGTTCTATCCTGATGACCGCCCTCGGTTTTTACACTTTTGCGCTGATCAGGGGCTGACTCCCTGGCGGTGGGTATCTTTACCTACATGAATCTTTGAAATTTCGCTTGGCATTCCCGGGATTCCCGCGTAGAGTTGGATCTCAAGGAAAGAGTCAGTAAAGCGTTTCATGAATAAGACGTACGTGTAGTCAGTAGTGCCGTCCTGTTTTTGATTAAGCGAGTTCTGTATTTCCGTAAACGCTGACCAAGCGTCACTGTGGCGTGAGGCAGTAGAGTAAATGATTGATTTCAGGAAATTTTAGTATGTCTACTACTACCGGTACTGTTAAGTTCTTCAACGAAGCCAAAGGCTTTGGCTTTATCACTCGTGAAGGCGGCCCGGACGTATTCGTTCACTACAGCGCCATCCAGGGCTCTGGTTTCAAGACCCTGGCTGAAGGCCAGCAGGTCGAGTTCACCGTAACTCAGGGCCAGAAGGGTCCTCAGGCGGAGAACGTTGTTGCTCTGTAATCCCTGACGGATTCAGCAACACGCAAAAAAAGGCAGCTTCGGCTGCCTTTTTTGTGATTTTCGCCGCGATATGTAATGTTTGTCCCCCTGTTGCTCATTTAATCGGTTGTCGAGAAATACAGGGATTCCCTCCATGCTGTTCCGAATTCTGAAAGCCACCTGGATCCTGTTCTGGGCGGTCCTGCTTACCCTGATCCTGTTCCTGCCCATCGTGATTGCTGCGCTCGCCGGCAAACGGGGTGATGCCGCCTTTCACGGCACACAGATCTATGCCTGGATCATCCTGAAGGTATGCGGCATCCGCCTGAGAGTCACCGGCAAGGAGCACATCCAGTCGGGCCAGCGTTACGTCATTCTCAGCAACCACGCTTCCTATTTCGATCCGCCCGCCCTGGTGCTCGCCCTTGGCCTGCAGTACCGGTGGGTGATCAAGAAGGAGTTGCGCAAGGTGCCCCTGTTCGGCCTGGCGCTGGAGGCCTCCCGTAACCTGTTCATCGACCGCTCAAAAGGGGCGGACGCCCTCGAAAGCATCAAACAGGGCGTCGCCCAGCTGCCTGATGGTACCAGTATCCTTCTGTTTCCGGAGGGAACCCGCTCTTGGGATGGCAAATTGCTACCCTTCAAGCGAGGAGGGTTTGTGATTGCCCGGGATGGCGGTTTGCCAATCCTCCCGGTGACCATTGTGGGCTCCCATGAACGGCTGCCCAAGGGGCATGCCGCCTTTACCAGTGGCGAAATCCACATTGTCATCCATCCCCCGGTGAGCGCATCGGACAAGCCGGTGGAGGTATTGATGGACGAGGTGCGGGCGACGATCGCTGGCGCCCTGGAGCAGAAAGGGTAGGGCGCGCCCCGGTGATTCCGGGACGCGCACCGGTTGGCGCTTATTGGGCGAAGATACGTTGGTAGAACGCCATGGTGCCTTCCCAGGAGCGGGTGGCAGCCTCTTCGTCATAGCCGATGGGCATGTTGAATTCCTCGGCTATCCTGTCGGCACCGGGGTTGGTGAAGGAATGCCGGACACCCGGAAAGCTCACCAGGGTCAGGTCCACTTCGGCATCCTGCATTTCCTTGACCAGTCCGGCGACCTGGTCGGAGGGGACCATCTGGTCGGCGCCACCGGTGTAGACCTGGACCGGGGCCTTCACCTCACCGGCCCTGGCCTTGATCGGGCTGCCCAGGGCGCCGTGGAAACTCACCACACCATCAAGATCGACGCCCAGCCGGGCCATGTTCAGCACCACTGCACCACCGAAGCAGTAACCCTGGGCGGCAATGCGCTCGCCATCGACGCTTTCATGGTTCTGCAGCAGTTCCCTGGCCTTGAGGAAGCGTGCCTTCATCTGATCCATATCCCTGGTGGCTTCTTGCATGAATTTCTGGGCCGTGTCGGGGTGCCCGGCGACCTTACCCGAGCCGTACATGTCCAGCGCCAGGGCGGTGTAGCCGGCCTCCGCGAGTTTTTCCGCCTGGTCCCGGGCGAACTCGTTATGGCCCCACCATTCGTGAACCACCAGCACACCGGGGCGTTGGCCCTCATGCTTATCGTCCCAGGCCAGATAACCGGTGAAGGTGGTGTCGCCAATGGTGTATTCGATGGTTTCGGTCTGCATTTCGGCGAGAACTCCTGTGCTGGCCAGGGAGAGGCCAAGAGTGGTTGCCAGGGCTGTCGTTTTTATCGGGTTCATGTTTCCTCCTGTTCCTTCCGGTTCTGGTTTTCTTGTTCCGTTTGATACGGCCATGGCCGGAAAACCGATGCATTCAATTGCGTCATCCGGACTACCGTCCTTTTTACTACACTTGAGCCAGAGACTCACGGATTCACTTTGGCACAGTGCAGGAGGTTGTCCATGAAAGTCGGGGTTCCGAAGGAGATCAAAAACCATGAGTACCGGGTCGGCATGATTCCGGCCTCGGTTCATGAAGTGTGTGGCCATGGTCATGAGGTGTATGTGCAGGAAGGAGCCGGAACGGCCATCGGCTTTTCCGATGACGATTACCGGCAGGCCGGTGCCCGGTTGGTGGCTACCGCAGAGGAGGTGTTCGAACAGGCGGAGCTGATCGTCAAGGTCAAGGAACCCCAGGCCGGCGAGCGGGCCATGCTCCGGCCGGAACACACCCTGTTTACCTACCTGCACCTGGCTCCGGACCAGGCGCAGACCGATGACCTGGTGAAATCCGGGGCTACCTGTATCGCCTATGAGACCGTGACCGATCACGCCGGCCGGCTGCCGCTGCTGGCCCCCATGTCCGAAGTGGCCGGCCGTATGTCGATCCAGGCGGGTGCCCATTGTCTGGAGAAATACCTCGGCGGGCGGGGAGTTCTGCTCGGTGGTGTGCCGGGGGTCAATCCGGCCCGGGTCACCATCATTGGCGGTGGTGTGGTGGGGCAGAATGCCGCCGCCATGGCTGTCGGCCTGGGCGCCCACGTGACCGTGGTGGACCGCAACATGGAGGTGCTCCGGCACCTGGACCACCGTTTCGGTAACCAGATTTCCACCCTGTTCTCCACGGCTCACACCCTGGACCAGGCAGTTATCGAGTCGGACCTGGTGATTGGCAGTGTGCTGATTCCCGGAGCCTCGGCACCCAGGCTGATTACCCGGGACATGGTCCGGCGCATGCCCGAGGGCAGTGTCATCGTGGATGTGGCCATCGACCAGGGCGGCTGTGCCGAGACTTCGAAACCCACCACCCATGACAATCCCACGTACGTGGTCGATGGTGTGGTACATTACTGTGTGGCAAACATGCCCGGTGCCGTGGCTCGAACGTCCACCCTGGCCCTGAATAACGTTACCCTGCCATTCGTCGCGGCCCTCGCGAACAAGGAGCCGAGGCAGGCACTACGGGATGATCCACACTTGCGGGCGGGCCTGAACGTGATGGCCGGCAAGGTGACCTACAGGGAAGTGGCGGAAGCCACCGGGTATACCTACACCAACACTGAATCCCTGCTGGGAGCCTGACAATCGGAGCAGATATGAAGCTGATTGGATCCACCACTTCTCCCTACGTGCGCCGAATCCGCATCCTCCTGGACGGGGAACCCTACGAGTTCATCAACCTGGATATCTACGGGGAAGGCAGGGACGAGCTGCGGCGCAAAAATCCGGCTCTGAAAATTCCCATGCTTGAGGATGAAGGGCAGGAAATCTATGACTCCCGGATCATTGCCCGCTACCTGAGTGCCAAACAGAACCATGACCCGCTGACCTGGAACCAGCAGAACCAGCTGACGTTGATCGATGCCGCCAATGATTCCGCGGTCACGCTGTTGCTATCCAGGCGCTCGGGCATTGATGTTGATGCCGACGTGATGTTCTTCAATCTTCAGCGGGAACGGATCATGACCACGCTGCGTACCCTGGCCGCCCGGGTCGAGGAAGGACAGTTCGAGGCCTGGAATTACCCGGCAATCTGCCTGTACTGTCTGGTGGACTGGCTTGATTTCCGGGATCTGGTGGACTTCACCGGTGTCGAGGGCCTGCTCGCGTTCCGGGACAGTCGCAAGGACAGGCCCTGGGTGGCCCAGACCGATCCCCGCCGGTCCTGATAGTTCTGGTCCCCTGAAAGGGTCAGGGGATCTTTCAGAACCAAAGGATATGAAAGTCTTTTCTGAATGATAAAAACGCATTAAACCTGCCTTTCCACCCCCTCATTCCTGACTATGGTTAACTTCAGGGGTTTCTAGTCACCGTCGTCGATCCGGAGTCCCGAGCTGGCCGAGCCCATCTTGCCTTGTTCAAGACGGATGGCAACTTCCAGATTGTGTCTTGAGTCTGCATTGGCTAAGGCCTCGTCCCTGGTAATTTTACCCTGGTGGTAAAGATCCAGGATGGCCTGCATCCCCAGATACCGGAAAGGTGCTGACCAGTTGCCCTCACCCGGCTCAGGCAGTGGGCAGTCCCCGGGTAATGACCGAAGGATCTCCCCGGCCTTCCACGGCAGCCAGTTCTTCACTCGACAACCATTCGCCCGGCGGCTGCTCCATGACCTGGGCACAGGCGGCCAGCGCGTGACCCCAGGAACACTGGTTGGCAAACAACATACCGGCCACGTTCAGTGTGCCACCCTCATTGATGTAGCCCAATGCCCGGGAGTGGGCAGGCTCCGGAAACAGGGTATGCAGGTGCCCGCGGAAGACTTCCGGGCGCATGTGGGTCAGGCAGACCCGGCGCTTCAGACGGTGGGGGAAGAGCCGTTCCCGCTCGAATTCGGAGGCGCAGACGGCGGCCTCATAAGCGTCCCGGGGCTGGCGGAAACGGCCGGGTTCCTGCACATAGACCAGACGGAAGGGGGTTCCGGTCTCCCTAAGTCGCTCGCAGGCCCGGATTGCCTCGGACAGCTGATAGGCCCCGTTGGCGATCAGCAGCAGGGGTTCCCCGGCACAGGTGTCCTCATCCACCACCAGGGCGCCGTGCCGGGCCAGGGAGTCGGCCTCACTGGCGTCAAAGACACAGGGCCGCTCGCGCTCGGGCACCACCATGCAGGTCAGGCGCCCGCGGTCGGTATAGACCGAGGGCAGCGCGGCCAGGGTACTGTTATAGTCGGCCGGGAAGATCACCCGGGAGACATCGTTCATCTCGCCCAGCAGGCTCTCGCAGAAGGTGGTGTCCTGGTGTGACTGTTCATTCTTGCTGTTCTCCCAGGTGTGTGAGCTGGCAATGACCGGAAAGCCGAGCCAGCGCGCGGGCCGGCCCACGGCTCGCTGGTGCCGGGCGAAAACCAGTTCCTGGCGGATCGCCCCCAGCATCTTGACGCAGAAAGCCTCATAGCTGGCCACCAGGTTGATCCCGGACTTGTTGGCCAGGCACGCGGAAATCACCGCTTCCTCATTCAGCACGGTGATGATCTTGCCGTGGATATCTTCCTGGTCACTCTCGGGATCATTCACCCGGTGTTTGAGCGTTTTCAGGATACCGGTCAGCTGGTTGCTGGTGAGTTGGTCCGGGTTGCCGACCCGTGCCCGAAGGGCCGGGTTCTCATCCACCAGGGCCCGGAAAAATCGGTCCACCGCTTTCATGGGTGATGACGCCGGCTGCCGGCACGGCGCCAGCCGGGGGATGACCGGATCCTCCGGGTTACGGCGTGCCAGGGGATGATCGCGCTCCAGGGGCCGGTTCTGAAGGCTGTGTTCACCCAGTTTCCGGACTGCGTCTTGCAGTTCGTCCGGGCTGACCCACAGTGGCGTGATATGGGTCTGGAACAGTTCCCGGGCCCGGGCGTCTATCCGGGGGTTGCCGGGCAGGGGCAGGTTGTGGGCGGTATTGCTGCCGGCGCCATAGAAGCCGTAACCCTTGACGGTTTCGGCGATGCCGTAAGGGATGCGCACCGGATAGCGTATCTCGCCCCTGACCGCGGCTTGCCCGTGATCCTTCAGTGCCTCCTCCATGGAGAACAGGGCACAGACAAAGGCGGCCGGGTCGCGGCCGTCGAAACGGACCGGATCAAAGCCCCGGTGGGTCAGGTGTGCCTCGAACCTTTCGAGCCCCTCCCGGGTGCGCTGCTCGATCCGCCGGCTGTTGGCAATCATGATTGGCAGAATCAGCCCGCAGTCCTCCTGGCGCCACCAACGGGGAATCCAGTCACTGCCACGCTGTTCCTCGGCGGCGCCATCAGAGAGAAACGCCACCAGGGATTCGCCCGGCAAGGGCAAGTGGGCGTACTGGAGTTCCGCGAAACCCGGGTAGCCACCTTCAATGATGCCCCCGGCGGTATGCGGGTTGACGTGGCTGCCGATCGGCGCTGCCATGGAACCATCGGGTTTCTGGCGGTAACTGTAGAAATCCTCGGCCAGCCGCGACAGGCCCTCGGCGCCCCGGTAACGCTCTTGCTGTTCCGGATGGAGATTACCGGTCAGGACGTTGAGTGCGTCCACCGCGGCCACGCAATGGCCCTGGCCCATCAACCAGCTCCGGGTCTCGCCGGTCAGGCTGTTGAGGGCTATGTAGGCGGCGTAGGCCGGGACCATGTTGAGTGCACCACCGGTGTGGCCTTCCGGGCTGGTTTTGAAATCCTGGGGGGTAAGGGGCGCTCCGGTGGTGTCCACACGTCGGGTGTAGGTCATGTGTACCACCAGCCACAGGCCGGCGCTGGTCAGGCGGTCCAGTGCCGCCAGTTTGTGATAGACCGCTTCTGTGTCCGGTTGCAGTCCTCGCTGCACCAGGCACTCGGCCATCGACTGAACCTGTGCGCAGGTGGCCTCTGAATGCCGGATGACCCCGTAGCCACGGCGCCACAGATTGAATGCCGGACGGGAATGACCGGTGCCCGGCACCGGCTGGGATTGTGTTGGCGAGGACATCGGACGCCTCCGCGGCTGGAAAGATCTGTCAACGATTGTAAAAGCTGGCAGACCGGAACCCATTGATGCAGGTCATTCGGCACAGCATATTGTTTTCGGCCGGTATTTTGAGGTTAACCGCCGAATCTGAGATCCTGAGCGGATCATTCCCGAGGATCTGGAGGCTGCCATGACAGACGACAAACGCCGTCAATACTCATCTCCGGTGGTGGATGGCATTGGCAAGTCCGCCAGTCGTGCCATGCTCCGGGCCGTGGGCTTTACCGATGAGGATTTCCGCAAGCCGCAGGTGGGCATTGCCTCGACCTGGAGCAATCTCACGCCCTGTAACATGCACATCAACCGGCTGGCCGAGGAATCCGCCGCCGGTGCCGATGAGGCGGGCGGCAAGTCTCTGATCTTCAATACCATCACCGTGTCCGATGGCATCGCCAATGGCACCGAGGGCATGAAGTACTCCCTGGTTTCCCGTGAGGTGATTGCCGATTCCATCGAGACCACCGCCGGCTGCGAGGGCTTTGACGGTCTGGTGGCCATCGGCGGCTGCGACAAGAACATGCCCGGTTGCATGATGGGGATGGCCCGGCTGAACCGGCCATCGGTGTTCGTCTATGGCGGCACCATCATGCCCGGCAAGAACCACACCGACATTATCTCCGTGTTCGAGGCGGTCGGCGCCCATGCGCGGGGCGACCTGGACCTGATCGAGGTTAAGCAGATCGAGGAGACCGCCATACCTGGTCCGGGCTCCTGCGGAGGGATGTATACCGCCAACACTATGGCATCGGCCATTGAGGCCATGGGCATGAGCCTGCCCGGAAGTTCGGCCCAGAATGCGGTCTCCGAAACCAAGGCGGAGGATTGCCGGGCGGCTGGTGCGGCGGTGCTGAACCTGCTGGAACAGGGTATCCGGCCCTCGGACATCATGACCCGCAAGGCGTTCGAGAATGCCATCACCGTGGTCATCACTCTGGGCGGCTCTACCAATGCGGTGCTGCACCTGCTGGCGATGGCCAGCACCATCGGTGTGGAGCTGGATCTGGAGGACTTCACCGAGATCGGCAAACGGGTACCCGTGCTGGCGGACCTGAGACCCAGCGGCCACTACATGATGTCCGAGCTGGTGGCCATTGGCGGTATCCAGCCCTTGATGAAGATGTTGCTGGAGCGGGGACTGCTGCACGGTGACTGCCTGACGGTGACCGGCCGGACGCTGGCGGAGAACCTGGCGGACGTTGAGCCCTATCCCGAGGGCCAGGACATCATTCATGCCTTCGGGGATCCCATCAAGGCCGACAGCCACCTGCGTATCCTCTACGGTAACCTGGCGCCCACAGGGGCGGTGGCCAAAATTACCGGCAAGGAGGGTACTCATTTCACCGGTCGCGCCCGGGTGTTCCATTCCGAGGAGGAGGCCCAGGCACGGATTCTTGACGGCACGGTGGTGGCCGGGGATGTGCTGGTGATCCGCTATGAAGGCCCGAAAGGCGGCCCCGGCATGCGGGAAATGCTCAGCCCCACGTCAGCGATCATGGGCAAGGGGCTCGGCAGTGACGTGGCGCTGATCACCGATGGCCGTTTTTCCGGCGGAAGCCACGGCTTCGTGGTTGGCCATATCACCCCGGAGGCGGCGGAAGGCGGCCCCATCGCGCTGGTGGAGGATGGCGACACCGTGACCATCGACGCGGTCAGCAACCGTATCGAGCTGGACGTATCCGAGGCGGAGATGGAGCGTCGGCGACAGGCCTGGCGGGCGCCAGCGCCGAGGGTGACTCGCGGAGTGTTGGCCAAATATGCCCGAACCGTCACTTCGGCATCCAAAGGCGCGGTCACAGACCTTCCCTGACCTGTCAGACATTGGTCTCCGCTGATATAGTGGGGAGCTATCACCGAGGCTCGATACAGGGGGCATTGACAGGTATGATCGGGAAACGAATGGATACCGGAGAGCCCGGCAGCGTCGCAAAGCCGGCTCGGCGCTATGAGCACGAAAAGAACGCTGCCTATGCGGTTGCCGACAACGGCCCCTCCACAGTGAGCTGACAGGGACAACTCCGGCCATGATCGAGATCTTTACCACCGGCGGCACCATCGACAAGGTGTATTTCGACGCCAGCAGTCAGTTCGAGATCGGCGACTCCCTGTTACCCCAACTGTTGACGGAAGCCAATATCCACGATGGCTATCGTATCCATGAGGTGTTGCGAAAAGACAGCCTGGATATGACCGAGGACGACCGGGACAGGGTATTCGATGCGGTGGCCGGTTGTGAGGGGCAGAAGATCCTGATTACCCATGGCACCGATACCATGGCCGAGACGGCGGAACGGCTGTCGTCCCTGACCGGCCGGACCATCGTGCTGTTCGGAGCCATGCAGCCGGCCCGGATGCGCCATACTGATGCCGTGTTCAATCTGGGCTTTGCCTGGTCGGCGGTACAGCTGCTGCCGCCGGGAGCCTACATCGCCATGAACGGCGAGGTGTTCGAAGCCGGGGCGGTCCGCAAGAACCTCGAGGCCAAACGGTTCGAGCGGGCCTGATCAGCCCTGGCTGACGCTGTCGATTTCCTGCCCGGTCAGTGCGCGATACTCGCCGGGTGCGAGTTGCGGGTCCAGGACGATGTCTCCGATCCGGGTGCGATGCAGCGCCTTCACGTGGTTGCCCACGGCGGCCAGCATGCGTTTGACCTGGTGGTAGCGCCCTTCGGAAATAGTCAGCTCAATCACGGTGTCATCCACTCGTCTGACTGTCGCCGGCCGGGTTTCTCTGTCTTCATTACGTAACACCACGCCGGTAACCAATGCCTGCTTCGCCGTGTCCGTCAGTGGTTCCCCGAGAGTGACCCGGTAGGTCTTCGGGCAATCGGTCCGGGGTGAGGTGACGCGGTGCGACCACTGGCCGTCGGTGGTCAGCAGCAACAGGCCGGTGGTGTCCAGATCCAGTCGTCCGGCGATGTGCAGGTCCCGGGCCAGCCCTGGAGGTAGCAGGTCCAGAGCGGTAGGGTGTTCACTGTCAGTGGTGGCACTGACCACGCCTGAAGGTTTGTTCATCATCAGGTAGCGATCACCGGGCAGGGCCAGGAGTTCGCCATCCAGAGTGACGCGGGCGCCGTCGGGAATTTTCCGGTTTGCGCTTTTGCACATGGCACCATCGACAGTGACGGTACCGGCACCGATCACCCGCTTGGCGTCCTTGCGGGACAATTCAGTACAGTTGGCAATGAACTGGTCCAGGCGAAGGCTCATCAGCAGGCCTGTCCCGGTGCCGGCGTGGTCAGGGTGGCGAGACAGAGCACCTTGCTCTGGCCCGTCACCCGAGCCCACAGCTGTGCCAGGGCCTGATCGCTGATGGAGGGTCTCGCCAGCCGACGGCTGGTGGTGGGCAGGAATTCGCCGCCGTTGTGACGCGCCACCACGAAGGTGAACGGATGGGCGCCGGGCAGACCAAGACGGATATCCGTGGCGGTAACCCGGTTACCGTCCGACGCATAATCCAGAAAACCCCCGGTGAACCATTCCAGGCGGCGTACTTCCGGCAGACCGGCCAGCAGCGGCAGTGTTCCGAGCGCACCGCCGATCAGGAGTGCCGTGCGGCCCAGGGTCCTGCCCGCGACTGCACCGGCAACGGACGCTCCGAGGGCAACCTGGGTTATGGAATCCATGGTGTTTTCCGACCTCTATTCTATGTATCGAATCAGTTGCCGGTAGATACGTTCAGTCTGGCCAGAACGGCTTGCCCGGGGTAGCCGTCGGCAACCATGCCGGAGGCTGCCTGGAACTTGCGAATGGCCGAGCGTGTGGCCGGGCCGAGGATGCCGTCGGGCTTGCCGGTATCGTAGCCGCGATCAGTCAGGGCCTCCTGCAGTTCCATGATGTTGTTGCGAGACAGGGCCGGTGCATCCTCTGGTGGCGGGTTCTGCAGTTTGCCGGCACCCGCCACCCGGTCCGCCAGGTGACCAACCGCGATGGCGTAGAACTCGGAGCGGTTCCAGCCCATGATCACCCGGAAGTTGTCGTAGACCAGAAATGCCGGCCCCTGGTGACCTGCGGGCACCACGAGCTCGGCCTGGATATCCGCGCGGGACAGGGCACTGCCAAAGGCATCGGTAACCCCCATTCCCCGCCATTCGCTGAGTGGCAGACGGCGGCCATCAGCCAGACGGTAATCGAAGTTGTCGGGCAGCAATACCTCGCGTCCCCAGCGGTAGTCTCCGTCCCAACCCATGGACTGCAGGAATTTTCCGGCAGACATCATGGCATCGGGCAGACTGTTCCAGAGATCCCGGCGACCATCGCCATCGGCATCCACCGCATGCTGGAGGAACACCGTCGGCATGAACTGGACGTGTCCCATGGCTCCGGCCCAGGATCCCTCCATCTGGTCGACGGGTATCGCTCCCTCATCGATGATGCGCAGGGCGGCGATCAACTGCCGGGTGAAGAAGGTGCTCCGGCGGGTATCGCAGGCCAGCGTGGTCAGGGCACTGGGCACGGACATCTTGCCGAAATAGCTGCCGAAGTTGGTCTCCAGGCCCCAGAACGCGACCAGGTAGGGCGCCGGAACACCGGTTTCATCCGTTACCCGCTGCAGCAGGTCCCGGTGCTCTGCGAGCATCTCCCGGCCCTTGCTGACCCGGGCCTCATTGACCCGACGGTTCAGGTAGTCGGCGAAGGTGGTGGTGAATTCCGGCTGCCGGCGATCCAGTTCAATCACCCGGTCCAGGTGTTCCACCTGTGCCATCACCTGACTGGCGGTGGCCTGGCTCACGCCAGCCTCGATGGCCTGTTGCCCGAGCCGGGCCTTGCACTCGACAAAGGCCTGCTGGTTGATTGGCTCAGCCTGCTCCTGGGCGAGAGCGGTGCCGGTGGCGGAGCCCAGGAGGCAGGCGATAATCAGGGCCAGGGGCCCGCGGGATGTGCTTGAGAGAGTGAAGCGCACTCGATACCTCGAACCGGATAGTCTTGGGTGGAAGGCGTTGTTGTCATGGTAGCGTGTTTTCAGGTTGTGAAAATACCGCAATCACCAGGAGGGTGATGACAATTGTTTAAGCTTCCGGTTCCCCGGGGGCCGGTTAATCGTTCCTGGCCGTTTCCGGCATCCGCTCGACCAGCCTTTCCCGCGGGAAGTGGCAGATGAACTCGCTGCCCTCGCCAATCCGACTGCGGATTTCCAGGTTGCCATCGTGGTTCAGCAGCACGTGCTTGACGATCGCAAGTCCCAGGCCAGTGCCGCCGGTATCCTTGTGTCGGCTGGGATCAGCACGGTAGAAGCGTTCGGTCAGCCGGGGGATATGGACCGGGTCGATGCCTATGCCGGTGTCCCTGACCGAAAGGTGCGCACCCTCCCGGTCGGTGGTCCAGGAAACGGTGATGTGACCATGGGCCGGGGTGTATTTCACGGCGTTGAAAACCAGGTTCGAGAAGGCACTGCGTAACTGGCTTTCATCACCCCGTAGCAACCGGTGGTCGGTAATATCGACGGTAAACTCATGCTGCTTGTCTCCGCTGAGCGCCCTGGCATCGTGACAGATCTGTTTGATCAGGGCGTCAACGTCGGTCAGGGCATCGTCCACCGTCTGTTCGCCGGTCTCGATCCGGGACAGGAGGATCAGGTCGGTGATCAGGGCCTCCATACGCGAGGATTGGGCGGCCATGGTGTTGATGGCGCGTCGCCACTTGGGGGGCAGTTCGTCGGCGTGGTCCACCAGGGTTTCCAGGTATCCGCTGATCACTGTCAGCGGGGTGCGCATCTCGTGGGACACGTTGCCGACAAAGTCGCGGCGCATCTGCTCCAACTGGTAGAGGCGGGTCACGTCCTTGGCGACGATCAGACGGTCGTCATCGCCGAACAGGCTGATCTGGATCTGGAGATGGATGTGCGGCTTGGCCGGAGAGTTGATCTCCAGCGGTTCCCGGTAGTCCCGGGAATCAAAATAGTTCTTGAACACCGGATTGCGGATCAGGTTGTGGATGTACTGGCCCTGGTCGGTGTTGCGGCGAAAACCCAGCAGGTACTCGGCCGAGCCGTTCCACCACTCCATCGTGCCCTGGGAGTCGGTCATGATGACCCCGTCGCGCATGGCGTTGGTGGACTCCTGCACCCGGTTGATCTGCGCCCGTAGCCGGTCCTGGGTGCGCAGGTGGTTCTGGTGCAGCTTGTTCAGGCCATCGAAAATGCCCCCCCACATGCCAATGCTCTGGGGCGCTTCCTCGGTACCGCTGGGACTGGCCAGCCAATGATAGAGGCGGCGCACCTGGACCAGGGTCCACCACAGGTAGACCATCAGCCCGAAGGTCAGGCCCCACAGCGGCCTGTCGAAAATGAAGCCCACCAGTGTGGTAAGGGCAAGCCCTGCAATGATTATCCGCAGGTAGCGTGACCAGTTATGGCGCATCGAAAGCTGCCTTGTGTCAGTTCCGGCCTGATGCAGAATGAGTGGCCGGCAGTGCTTATGCGGCTCTGGTGGAGAAGCGGTAACCGGTTCCCCGAACAGTCTGGATCAGGTGGTCGTAATTGTCCCCCAGGGCCTTGCGTAACCGCCGGATGTGGACATCCACGGTGCGCTCCTCGACATACACGTTGCCGCCCCAGACCTGGTCCAGAAGCTGGGAGCGAGTATAGACCCGTTCCTGGTGCGTCATGAAGAACTGGAGTAAACGGTACTCGGTCGGGCCCATGGTCAGGGCACCTTCCTCGGTAGTTACCCGGTGACCGACCGGATCCAGGGTCAGACCCTCGACCTCGATCGGGGTGTCGACGCCGGGCGGGGTGGCACGGCGCAACACCGCCTTGAGCCTGGCAACCAGCTCGCGGGGGCTGAAGGGTTTGGTGATGTAGTCATCGGCCCCCACTTCCAGGCCCTGGATCTTGTTGTCTTCCTCGACCTTGGCGGTGAGCATGATGATGGGGATGTCAGCGGTGGCTTCGTCTTTCTTCAGCCGCCGGGCCAGTTCGACGCCGCTGGTGCCCGGAAGCATCCAGTCGAGCAGGACCAGGTCCGGCAGTTTGTCGACAATCAGGGCATGAGCTTCCCGGGCATCCGCTGCCTCAATGTAGTCGTAATCTGCCATTTCGAGGGCCACGGCAATCATTTCCCGGATGGGGGCCTCGTCATCAACGATCAGGACAGTTTTTCCTTTCATGGTTTGTAACCTGTGTCAGACTTTGGGAGCCTCTGATTTATTGCTGCCTCATTACAACGCCGAAGTATGACAAGTATATGACAGCGTCAGCCGAACGACAGGTCTGTCACCAGCCCCGCAAAGACCGCAAAGCCGGCCCAATTGTTGTTCAGGAATGCCTTGAAGCAGCCGTCCCGCGCCCGATCTCTGATCAGGTACTGGTGATAGGCGAACAGGCCAGCCATGGCGGTAACCCCGAGATAGTAGAACAATCCCAGCTCCGCCCGATGGCCGACCATCACCAGGATCAGGATGACCAGGGCCTGGAGCATGCCGACGATGGCCTTGTCGGCATCCCCGAACAGGATGGCGGTGGACTTGATGCCGACCTTGAGGTCATCGTCCCGGTCGACCATGGCATAGAGGGTGTCGTAGGCTACGGCCCAGAGTACGTTGGCGGTGAACAGCAGCCAGGTCAGTTGGCTGAGTTCATTGACTTCTGCCGCCCAGGCCATGGGGATGGCCCAGGAAAAGGCGGCACCCAGGAACAGTTGGGGGAGGTGGGTATAGCGTTTCATGAACGGATAGATGAACGCCAGAAGGACCCCGCCAAAGGACAGGTACAGGGTCAGGGTGTTGGTGAACAGGACGACCATCAGGAACGAAATCAGGCACAGTCCGGCGAACAGGGCAACGGCCTCCCGGGCCTGGATGCGTCCCGCGGTCAGCGGTCGGTTCCGGGTGCGATTGACGTGTTTGTCCCAGTCCCGGTCGGCATAGTCGTTGATGGCGCAGCCGGCGGCACGCATGAAGAAAACGCCGAGGGTGAAGACGATGACATTGCCGATGCCCGGATTGCCGTCCCCGGCGAGCCAGAGTGCCCAGTAGGTGGGCCAGAGCAGCAGTAGTGAGCCGATGGGGCGATCGATTCGCAGCAGCCTGGCGTAATCGGTCAGGCGGCTCTGGACGTGTTCGGGCATGGCATTCGGGATCATGGTACGCATCCGGTTGCAGCAAATGGACAAAAGACAGATCTGGGGATTATAGCCAGCCGGTTCCGGCCGGTTAAAGGCCGGGCTCAGGAATACAGGACCGGCAGCAGGTATTCGCCCACCAGCAGGGCATGATTCCCGTCATGAAAGATCGAGCGGCGGGCAAGGCGGGGCTGTTCGCTGCCCTGCGAGGCGCACAGGCCGGTTTCCAGTGGGCCGCGTTGCCAGCGGGGGCGGGGGCCGCTGAACAGGTAGGCACCGAGGGGTTTGTTGCCCAGGTTGCGCAGGATGCGGTTGCGCCCTTCCAGGCAGTCCAGGGGGATGACGGTTCGTGCCAGCACCCAGGGGCGCCCGTCACCGCAGAGGCGAACTTCGCGGATCCACGCCCGCTCGCGCCCGGGTATGGCCAGCCGTTGCGCCTCCTCAGGAGTGGGGCGGCCGAAGCCTTCGCGCTGGATCTCGACGTGGAAGGACTGGCGGCATTCTTTCCGGAGGGCGCGGGTAAAGGAGCCCTCCAGTTGCAGCCAGTAGCGGGCCGGGCCACGGACCTCCGGGTTATGAAGGCCTGCGACGGCAAAGGAACGGTACCAGCGGGTCAGAGGGACGCCCGGCTGGTGTTCAGAGCCCCTTGACGGCATAGATTCCGGGGGCGTTGCGCCAGTAGCCTTTGTAGTCCATGCCGTAGCCGAACAGGAAGCGGTCTTCCACTTCCAGGCCGGTGAAGTCGGCCTTGAGCCCGGGACGGGCCTTGCGGTCGTGCTGCTTGTCCACCAGTACTGTGGTCAGGACCTCTGATGCGCCATGGGCCAGGCAGTAGTCCGCAATCGCGCACAAGGTGGTGCCTTCGTCGAGAATGTCATCGACGATCAGTACGGTACGGCCAATCATGTCGGCTTCGGGCTGGAGCTTCCATTCCAGGATGCCGCCGGTGGTTTCCTGGCGATATCGGGTGGCGTGGAGATACTCCGCCTGGATCGGGAAGGTAAGCCGGGTCAGCAACTGTCCGGTGAGGATCAGGCCTCCGTTCATTACACAGAACACCAGCGGATTGCTGTCCTTGAGACGGGCGGTGATGTCGTCAGCCAGATTGCCGATGGCAGCCTGAACCTGCCGTTCGTCCACCAGACAGTCGGCCTCGGCCATGACCCGGTTCATTTCGGCGACGGTATCGGTCATAACGGTCGGATCCTTTCTGAAACGGGCGATTATACCGGAGTGGATGGTCAGAAGGGAGGGGCGGTTTCGGGGCCCAATCCCGGCACTTATCGCTATTGGCAGAAAACTCTCGGGGTGGCCGTCCGTAATGGTATTGGTGTCGGGGAAGGCGGCCGGTATGATGACCTGCAAAACCATGGTGGCCTGTAAGGACTGCAGACAGTAGCCCGGTAGCAGGGAACAGGCAAAATAACTTGCGCGTACGATTGTCGGATAACTACTATGCGCGCAGCGATTCAACTATAAGCGCATGTTTGGGGAGAGTATTGATGAAAAAGTGGCAGTGCGTGGTCTGTGGACTGATCTACGACGAAGCCGAGGGCTGGCCGGAAGACGGTATCGCGCCGGGCACCAGGTGGGAAGATGTCCCCGAGGACTGGGTGTGTCCGGACTGCGGTGTGGGCAAGGAAGACTTCGAGATGATTGAGATCGGTTAATGGACGGGAGTACCGCTATGTCTGAACAGGCCCCCATCGTTATTGTCGGGACCGGGTTGTCCGGCTACTCCCTGGTCCGGGAGCTACGGAAACAGGATAAGGAAACCCCGGTGGTGATGGTTACCGCTGATGACGGCGTCAGCTATTCCAAGCCCATGTTGTCCACCGGGTTCACCAAGGGCAAGGACGCCGATGGTCTGGCCCAGGCTTCTACTGACGCCATGGCGGAGCAGCTCGACGTGCAGCTCCGGACCTTCACCACGGTGACCGGTATCGATCCCGGGGCCCACGAACTGATCCTCGGCGATGAACGGCTGAAGTACAGCAAGCTGGTGCTGGCATGGGGGGCGGATGTGATTCGCTTGTCCATTGCCGGTGATGGGCAGGAACATGTGTTCTCCATCAATGACCTGATGGACTATCGGGCCTTCCGCGAGGCGCTGGCGGACGGCCAGCGGGTGGCGATTATGGGCGCTGGTCTGATCGGGTGCGAATTCGCCAACGATCTGCGTAACGGCGACTACGAGGTAGACGTCATCGCGCCGTCGGAGGTGGTGATGCCGGGCCTGTTGCCGGAACCGGCCGCCAATGCGGTTCAGCAGGAACTTGAGAACCTGGGCGTCCGGTTTCACCTGGGGACCGTGGTCGATCGGATCGATCGTCACAACGGTGGCGTCAGGCTGACGCTGGCCAATGGTGAGAGTCTCGAGGTGGACGTTGTCCTTTCTGCTGTAGGTCTGCATCCCCGTACGGGCCTGGCCGAGAGCGCCGGCCTGGATGTCGGCAAAGGCATCCGGGTAAACCGTGCCCTGGAGACTTCCGCCCCGGACATCTATGCGCTGGGGGATTGCGCCGAGGTGGATGGTCGTGTGCTGCTGTATGTGCTGCCGCTGATGGCCTGCGCCCGGGCGCTGGCCAAAACCCTTACCGGCGAACGCACGGAGGTGAGCTATGGCACCATGCCGGTGATGATCAAGACCCCGTGTTGTCCGGCTGCCGTGTGCCCGCCCCCGTCGGGGGCTGACGGCCAGTGGGAAGTGGAAACCGAGGGTACCAGTGTGCGTGCGCTGTTCCGCAATGATGCGGGCGAGGTGCTGGGGTTTGCGGTGACGGGTCGCTTCGCCGCGGAAAGACAGGCTCTGGCGAAAGAAGTGCCGCCCATTCACAGCTGAGCCCTTCATGGCCTGTGGCAGTGGCATCGTCACAGGCCATGCCTGCTCGTCCTTGCGAAAAAGCTGCACTTGGGGTAGAAAAACCCCTTGGTGCACCAAGGAGCCTCTGGTTAACTCCGAATCGCCTCTGCGAGTCCTGAGATTCGCAGATTCGAGGTGCGGTTCGCCGCCAGTAGCCGTAGCCCTTTACAAGAGTTCCCTATTAACTGACAGGAGCAGGCATGCTAGAAGTCACACAGAAGCTGGTGGAGCTGCTGGACCTTTCACCCATCGGCGACGATCACTTCCAGGGCGACAGTGAAGATCTGGGGTTTCCCAACGTGTTCGGTGGCCAGGTTCTCGGCCAGGCGCTGATGGCGGCCAGCCGCACCGTTGAGAATCGTCTGTGCCATTCTCTCCATGCCTATTTCCTGCGCCCGGGTAACCACAGCATGCCGATCGACTATGAAGTCCAGCGGGTTCGGGACGGCGGCAGCTTCTCCGTGCGTCGGGTAATTGCCCGCCAGGACGGCAAGGAGATTCTCACCGGCTCCATGTCCTTCCAGGGCGAGGAACCTGGCTTCGAGCACCAGTTTGATATGCCCGCTGCACCCGAGCCGGAAACGCTCAAGTCCGAGCAGGAGCTGGGCCGGATCCTGGCGCCGCAGATGCCGGAGCGGTTGCGGGAAACGCTGACGCGGGATCGACCTATCGAGATTCGCCCGGTAAATCCGGGCAATCCGCTGCAGCCGGAGAAGCAACCTCCCTACAGGCAGAGCTGGTTACGGGCCCAGGGGCCGCTGCCCGAGGACCCGGTGCTGCACCGGTGCCTGTTGACCTATGCTTCCGATTTCCACTTTCTGGCTACGTCCATGCAGCCCCATGGCCTGACCTTCACCAGCAAGAATATGCAGGTGGCCAGCCTCGACCACGCCATCTGGTTCCACCGGGATTTCCGCATGGACGAGTGGCTGCTCTATGACAACGACAGCCCCAGTGCCTCGGCTGGCAGGGGCTTCAACCGGGGCAACTTCTATAACCGGGATGGAGTACTGGTGGCATCCACTACCCAGGAAGCCCTGATCCGAAAACGTTCCTAGTGCCCCGTCTGGTTAATTCGCTGACCTGCTGCGTGGCGCTGGGGACCCTGGCCAAGGCGCCAGTGCGCAGGTGTGGTGGTTCCACATCAAGTGCTGGCAACACCGGTCAGGGGCCCCAGCGCCACGCCCTTCGGGAGCCACTGAGAGCCTTGAGTCCGTCAGGCTGCTAACCCAGCTTGCGCGAGGGCTGGCGGTCATTGGCATTGAGCCAGTCCAGGAACTCATCCACCGGCAGCGGCGGTGTGACCAGGTAGCCCTGGATCATGTCGCAGCCCATGTCTCTCAACAGATCTGCGGTCGCCTGATCCTCCACGCCTTCCGCCACGACCAGGTAGCCCAGGTTATGGCACATGTCGATGGTGGTCTGGACAATCACCCGGTCCTCGGCCTCGGTGGGCAGTTCGGTGATCAGGGACCTGTCGATCTTGACCTCGCTGGCCGGGAGCTGCTTGATGTAAGACAGCGAGGAGTAGCCAGAGCCGAAGTCGTCGATGGAAACCCGGATTCCGGCCGCATTCAGGGCATTCAGGGCTTCCAGCGAGTTGACCGGGTCCAGCATCATCGAGGTTTCGGTGACCTCGAAGGTGACGGCACCCCGGTGGCCATCGTACTGGTTCATCAGGCGCTGCACATAAAGGGAAAAATCTGCCTCCCGCAGGTTGTTGGGTGAGATGTTGGCGGAAAGCTGAAGATCCCAGCCCTGCTCCAGTAACTGCGTGCGAAGGCGCAGGGATTCCTCCAGCACCCAACGGGTCAGCGGCTTGATCAGCCCGGTCTGCTCCGCCAGCAGAATGATCTCATCGGGACTTACCGACTTCGGGCGCCCCGGCCAGCGGATCAACGCCTCCATCCCGACTACCCGGCCAGTGACCAGGGATTGCTTGGGTTGCAGGTAGAGGGCGAGCTGGTGGTCGTCCAGGGCCCTGTGCAGTTCCGAAACCATGGTCAGCCGGTCCGCGCTGTAGACATCCCGGGAAGGCTTGTAGAAGGCCATGCCCCGGTCCCGGGCCCGCTCGGAGCCTTCGGCAATGATGGCACGGCGGATCAGGGTACTGGTGTCGCTGCCGTGGTCGGGGAAGATGGCCACACCTATGCGCGGGTCCAGCGGAACCTGCATGCCCAGATAACCGATAGACTGCCGCAGCCTGTCCAGGCCGTGAATCACGGACCGGGGGGATGCTTCCGCCAGGGCGGCATCAACGATAAAGCCGAGAGACTGCTGATCGAGGGAGGCCAGGAAGTAGTTGCGCTCACCGGTCTGCTCGACCGGCAGGGCACCCGGTATGGTTTGGATCAAGGAATTGTAGTGCCGGGCGGCCAGCTCCAGGATCCGGTCGGTGTTGCGGTGGCCCAGGGTCTTGATCACTGAAGACAGGTTGTTCAGATGTACCACAGCGACCCCATAGCGCTTTTCGGGATGCCGCATGATCAGGTCATTGAGCATCATCTCGAAGCTGCTGCGGTTGGGCAGACCGGTCAGGGGGTGATGCAGAGCCTGATCCATCAGCCTCAGTTCCACGCTACGGCGGGCTTCCCGGGCGCGGAGCTCGGCTTCCCGGGACAGCACTTTGTCCTGGCGTTCCTGGTAGATCCTGCTTGCCATGGCCAGAGCAAGCAGGACTGCCTGCAGGGCCGAGCCGATTTCCACGGCATAAACGCTCAGGAAGCTGTTGGGTAGCAGGCCGTACTTGTTGGCCGCCGTCACCGCACTGCCGAGGGTCAGTGCGCCCCAGGCCAGGGTGTAGTAGATGGCCTGCCGGTTGCCCCGGAGCCATTGCTGCGGCCCGAGCAGTGTCAGCAGCAGGCAGCTGGGTATGGTCAGGGCGACCACCAGCCGGATCGCGATATTGTAGTCGGTCAGGAAAGTGGCCAGCGCCGCGACGGTATTGAGGATGATCGCGAAGTTCACGACCCGGGCGGTGGCGGGGCTCTGGCTCTTCAGCTGGAGAAACGCATGAGCGAACCAGAGCGTAAAGATATTGGCAAAGGGAATGCCTACCACCATGGACAGGTTCTGTATCTCCGGATTGGCCGGCCACAGCAGTTGGTAGGCAATACCATTCAGGCTGCCGATAATCACCAGGTAACCCAGGGTGGAGAGCACGTACAGCAGGTAGATTTTTTCCCGTAGCGCGACGAAGATGAACAGGTTGAAACAGATGACGGTAATCAGGATGCCGTAATAGACGGCATGGATCAGATCCTCGAAAAAAGCGCTCTCGAAGAAGTCCTTGTCGTGCCACAGGTGCACAGGCACCTGCACGGCTCCGTTGGTGCTGACTTCCAGGAGGATCTGCTGGTTGGCTTCAGGCGCATGCTCAAAACGGAACAGGAAATTGCGATACAGCACCGGGCGTTCGAGGAAGGGCATCCGGTCGCCAGCCGTGGTCTCGGTCACTACCTCGCCGTTTTCCAGCAGGAATAAGCGGATGTGGTCCAGGTGAGCGTAACCGATTTCCAGCAGGTTGATGTTGCCCCGTTCGGGAACCGGGAAACGCAGCCACACGGTTTTCCGGATATAACCGAAGTTCGGGCTCGGATCTTCCAGGGGCTGCCAGCCGTCCATTGCCAGTGCCTGGGTCGGGGTTGCCTGTGACTCCGGATCAGTCAGCAGAAAGTCCATGGCCGGGTGCACACCGTTGCCTGCCCCAAAGGATGGGGCTGCCAGGACCGAAAGGACCACCAGGGTAGTCAGAAGCTGGAGCGGGCGGGTCAAGGTCACAGGTTGTCGCATTTCTTATCGTTGTCTCCTGAGTATGCCCCGTCGTTACCGGCGGCTCAAGCGCCGGATCGGCTTTCGGCACGTTTGCAGAGTCCTCTCGGAGTTGCCGGACCCGGGGCAGCGCTTCGCTCTCCGGTTCCATGGTTTCCATGGCATCGATGCGCAGGGTGTCTCCCACTTTCCGGGCGGCGGTTTCGTACAGGGTTCAGGGCTTTCTCCACCAGCTCGCGCGCGCCGCAGGATGTACTTTTTGCATCATATTGCACCATTGTACGCCAATCAGTGGCGCGGTCGCGGTCCTGGATCACAGTTGCGGATGCTGAGTATCCACATGATGGTCAGGTTTCAATTCCGTCACGCCTCGGTGGAAGAGGTGGAGAGCCTGCTCAGGCAGGCCAGGAAACAGAAGCAGAAGGTGTCGCTGTCAAGTCCGGGGGCGCAAGCGCCTGAAGAAGATCTGCAGAGAAGAAATGGTCAAGCGCTCACACCTGGTGAGGATTGCCGCAGCCCGGATCATTACCGTGTCGGCCTCTGCCATCATGGCCGCGATCCTGTTCTTTACCCTCCGGGGCTTGTTGATCTGACCGGGCTGGTTGTATAAACCGAGTTTGGTCATACTATTTGAAAAGGGGGGTGTTTCACCCCCGAGCCTATTTGTCCGGGGAGTGAAGTATGAGTTCATCCGTTGAAAGCCGTCAGGCCAAGATGATTGACGAGCTCAGGACCTTCATCAAGAAGGTCCTGAGCGATCCGACCATTGCCGTGAAATCCATGGAAATCGCCCGCAAGCACCGTGGCCAGCCCAACGCCGAAGAGCTGATTGCCCGGGAAATCAGTGCCAGCACCAACATCCGGATTCCGGAGAACTGGAGTGAGGCGGACAGGATGTTCCTGGATATCATTCACGATGTGTTGGACGACGAAGAGGCGCTTTACTGAAGTCTTGCCGGTAAGTTTCGGAGAAGCGAGCCGGGCGGGGGACGTTTCAAAAACACGCTGTGAATACGTCCCTGTACGCTTGGCTCCGCCATCCCTGGCTCCGCACAGTTTTTGAAACGTCCCCCGCCCGGCTCACCGAAGCTATGATTCGTCCGCAAGGCTCGCTTAGTGGCAGTCGCACCCTTCGCCACGGAGTTGGTTAACCCGCCGCCTTAAAGCTTTTCTGGCGTCTTGGACCTCAGGCCTGCCGTGCGCTGGGCTCCTGCTGCTTGATGACTGCGTCGGCCATCTGGTGCAGGATGGTCATCTCGTCAGAGATCCCTTCGTCTTTGGATAGCTCACGCTGTTCCTTCAGAATATCCGCCAGGATTTCTCTGGTGGTCAGCGGGTTGGCCAGCACCACCCGGAAAACGATACACGGGAAGTGGTAGTAACGGGCCGGCTCCAGCCGGGTCCGGGAGACGAACGCCTTGCCCCGCTCCCGCTGGGTTTTCTGGATGAACTTGGTAATCCGGTTCAGGCAGGTGTTCAGCTTTTCCGCCTGTAGCTCATCTGCCATCGCCAGTGCCTGTTGTACGTCTTCCGGGCAGTAGCGGTAGGTGAGAATGTTCAGTTCCGGCCTGGTCACAAGTTCGAAATCCGGTTCCGCGTTGATCATGTCGGCAAAGGTGTGGGCCTTCTCGATACCCTGGTCGATCAGGATCTCATAGCCCTCGCGGCCGAGGATCTTCAGGCCGGAATGGATCAGCATGGACATGCCGGGCCGGGAGCCTTCCAGGGTGGTGCTGCCCAGATCCCTGGAGCCCTTGCGGATGATGTACTGGGCGTGATGTTCCACCGCGGTTGGCAGGGTGGGGTCCTTGAACACTACCAAACCGGCGCCCATGGGCACGTACAGCTGTTTGTGGGCGTCGAAGGTGACGGAGTCCGCCTTCTCGATGCCGCGCATCAGGGTCTTGTAGGTGCGGGAGAACAGGGTTGGTCCGCCCCAGGCGGCATCTACATGGAAGTGGGCGCCGAATTCCCGGGCAATGTCGGCCACCGCATCCAGGGGGTCCACATTGCCGGTTTCGGTGGTGCCGGCCACGCCGCAAATGGCCATGACCTTGATCTTCTGTTTCTGCAATTCCAGGCACTTGTCCCGCAGGGCATCCGGCTGGATACGATTCTCGTCGTCGGTATCCACCGGCACCAGGGCATCACGGCCGAGGCCGAGTAGGTCGGCGGCCTTGCGCAGGGAGTAGTGGCCGCGGCGGGACACCAGGATGGCTGCACCTTCATAACCGTAGTATTTCAGGGCCCGGAACAGGCCTTCCTGGTGCAGACCGCGGAAGCTGCCCTCCGCCGGGAAGGCGCAGTTGCGTGCGACCCACAGGGCGGTCAGGTTGGCAATGGTGCCGCCAGAGCACATGACGCCCAGGGTGTGGCGGGGATCGTGCATCCACTTGCGGTAGAAGGAGCCGTCTTCCTGGTACACCAGCCGGTGAATCATGCCCAGTACCTGGCGCTCCATGGGCGTGAAGGCCTTGGAGGTTTCGGTCTTCACCAGGTTCTGGTTAAGGGCGATCATGATCTTGGACAGCGGCAGCATGAAGTACGGCAGCGCCGAGGTCATGTGCCCGATGAACGCCGGAGACGCGGTATGCACGGAGTTGGCCACGAGCTTGTCCAGCAGGAACCGGGCCTGCTCGGACACGAACACGGGTTTCTCCGGGATGTTGTACTCGGCGAAGTCTTTCTCGACTTCCGACAGGTCCCGTTCGACCGCAACGATGTGCTCCTGCAGGAAGCCTGCAAGGTTGCGGGAGATGTCCTGGTCGATACGGCTGAGGGTGGATTCCGGTGCCTCGGGCACGGTGAATACACGGTACATCGCCTCGACCGAGGCCTGGGCGGATTTTTTCTTTCCGGTCATAGGCACCACACAGAGTCAGTGGTCGTCCGCGGGGCTGGTTCCGGATGCCCCTCGGATTCGTCCGGATCCATGTCCGGCATTGGCAAACTGTAAACCTGCATCTGGCAGGTGCGCTGACGTCCCTGAGAGGCGTAGTATACGGCGTGGCAGGAGGCTGCGCCACACACTGCTGCCACGGGGCTTCGGGAATCAGAGAATTTCGCGCTGCACTTCCAGTATGGCGGCATCGATGCGTTCCTGGATGGCCTTTTCAATCAGGTCCAGGCGTTGGCTGATCTGCTGGGAGGAGGTGCCCAGGGCGGCGATGGTCCAGGTGGCGCAGTCGAGGGCCTCATGGTCTGCGGTCTCGGCCACCGCCAGATCGGGTTCCTTGCCCCAGACGGCTCGCAGTGCAGTGAACACCTTGCGTTTGGCTTTGAGGTCCTCGCAGCCGTAGAGCTGGAAGTGCAGGGTCATCACGCCCACATGGGGGGTGATTACGGGCTGCTGGCGGTTGCTTTCGTTGAGCAGTTTTCTGAGTGCTTCTGACATAGACTTGGGTGCAGGAACCGACGGGGAACCCTTTTCCAAAACACGCTGTGAATACGTCCCTGTACGCTCTGCTCCGCCATCCATGGCTCCGCAAGGTTTTGGAAAAGGGTTCCCCGCCGGTTCCCGGATCTCTCGGTTGGATTCTGTTGCCTTTAGCCTACTACAGGGGTCGCACGTTTGATAATGGCTTCGGCGTCGGTGCCCGAGGGCAGGTTGCCGTAGTTCATGCCGCCGTTGCTTGCCAGCCGGGAGGCGCAGAAGGCGTCGGCGACGGCGCCGGGGGCGTTGCGGATCAGCAGTGAGGCCTGCAGGGCCAGGGCCATGCGATCCACCAGGTTGCGGGCGCGGTACTGGAAATCGCTGATGTCGGCGAAGTCGTTCTGCAGCTGGGTCAGGAATCGGTCGAAGCGGGCGTCGGCGCCTTTAGCCTCGGCGGCCTCGGGGAAGAAGGCCTCGAGGGTGTCGGGTTCTTTCTGCATGGCCCGGAGGGTGTCCAGGCACTGCACGTTGCCGCTGCCTTCCCAGATGGCGTTGACCGGGGATTCCCGGAACAGGCGGGGCATGATGCAGTCTTCCATCACGCCGCTGCCGCCGATGCATTCCATGGCCTCGTAGGC